>ERZ1034680.86-NODE-86-length-70119-cov-16.358601_pt1 | contig 70119 bp, 51 predicted proteins | sample MGYA00520639_ERZ1034680 | MGnify/ENA primary metagenome ERZ1034680 (study PRJEB33766, sample SAMN09781760) | gut metagenome | biome: gut microbiome | host: Homo sapiens | place: Madagascar | study: EMG produced TPA metagenomics assembly of the PRJNA485056 data set...
GGATGAGATGGAGCCGAAGCAGAAGCTCATTCAGATCATTGCCGCATCCATTCTCCTGATTGCGGCGGTTCTTGTGACCAAGGCCTTTCCAGATCTTGCCATGTGGCAGAAGCTTCTGATTTTCCTGATCCCGTATGCGGCAGCAGGCTTCGATGTTCTGAAGGAGGCCGTGGAGCACATCGGTGAGGGAGAGGTTTTTGATGAAGATTTCCTGATGTGCATTGCGACAATCGGAGCACTTCTGATCGGCTTTGTGCCGGGAGGAAAGGAGCAGTTTGCCGAGGCGGTTTTTGTCATGCTGTTCTTCCAGGTCGGCGAGCTGTTTGAAGGAATTGCAGAGGGCAACAGTGAGCGTGCCATTTCCCAGCTTCTGGACATCCGGCCGGATACGGCAAATGTGGAGCGCGGGGGAGAGGTCCTTGTCGTCAGCCCGGAGGAGGTTGCGGTCGGAGAAACCGTTGTGATCCGGCCCGGCGAGAAGGTCCCGATGGACGGCGTTGTTCTGGAGGGCACATCCAGCCTTGATACCGTAGCACTGACGGGAGAAAGTGTTCCCAGAGATGTCACGGCGGGAGATCCGATTCTGTCCGGCTGTGTCAATCAGAGCGGCGTTCTTCGCGTCAGAGTGGAAAAGGAGTTCGGCGAATCTACGGCAGCGAAGATCCTGGAGCTTGTGCAGCATGCAGGCTCGAAGAAATCCAGAAGTGAGAAGTTCATCTCCAGATTTGCCGGAATTTACACACCGATTGTGGTCTTTGCGGCCATTGCACTGGCGCTCATTCCGCCGATGCTGACGGGAGATTTTGCAGGAAGCTTTGCAGCCTGGCTTCTGCGTGCGCTGACCTTCCTGATCGTATCGTGCCCCTGCGCACTGGTGGTTTCCGTACCTCTTGCGTTCTTCGGAGGAATCGGAGCGGCATCGAAGGCAGGCATCCTGATCAAGGGCTCCAGCTACATGGATGCGCTGGCAAAGGCGGATACGGTTGTCTTTGACAAGACGGGAACGCTGACAAAGGGTGTCTTTGAGGTGACAACGCTCCACCCGGAGAAAATGGATGAGAAGGAGCTGCTGCATCTGGCAGCGCATGTGGAACGCTATTCCACGCACCCGATCGCAGTATCGCTTCGCATGGCCTTTGGAAACGAAGCGGATGGCTGCGCGGTGGAGAGCGTGGAGGAAGTTGCGGGACAGGGCATTCGGGCCGTCGTAAACGGAAGGACGGTCTGCGTCGGCAACAACAAAATGATGGATGCCATCGGAGCAAAGTGGAAGAGCTGCAATGAGGCGGGCACCATCATTCACGTGGCGGTAGATGGCGTGTATGCGGGACATATTCACATCTCGGATATCGAGAAGCCGGATGCGAAGAAGGCAATTGCGGAGCTGAAGGCACTTGGTGTCGGACACACCGTGATGCTGACGGGAGACCGGGAGGAGGTTGCGAAGCGTGTGGCTTCTGATCTTGGGCTGGACGAGTATCATGCGGAGCTCCTTCCTGCAGATAAGGTCTCCGGTGTCGAGCAGCTCCTTCAGAACAGAAAGGAAGGCGCGAGCCTTGTATTTGTCGGAGACGGCATCAACGACGCTCCGGTCCTTGCAAGAGCGGACATCGGTGTTGCAATGGGTGCGATGGGCTCGGATGCGGCCATTGAGGCGGCGGATGTGGTCCTTATGGATGATCAGCCCTCCAAGATTGCAAAGGCTGTCCGGATTTCCCGCAGCACGCTTGCCATTGCGAAGCAGAATATTGTCTTTGCGATCGCTGTGAAGGTTGGCATTCTGATCCTGGCGGCGTTCGGTCTTGCACCGATGTGGCTTGCCGTCTTTGGGGATACGGGTGTTCTGATTCTCTGCGTTCTGAATTCCATGCGGGCGCTGAAGGCGAGGTAACGGGATGAATACAGGCGTGCATTCAGAATGGAATTCAGACCGGAATTCAAAGAAAAACATTCCGGATGAAAACGAGCTGTTTGACCTTGCGGAGCTGTTCAAGGTCTTCGGCGATTCCACGAGGATCCGGATCCTCTATGCGCTGTATGACGAGGAGCGAAGCGTCAGTGACATTGCAGAATCTCTGAATATGACACAGTCCGCGGTTTCCCATCAGCTGAAAATACTTCGTCAGGCGAAGCTTGTCGGCGCAAGGCGTGAAGGGAAGCAGATTTTCTACGGACTTGCCGACGAGCATGTCCATACCATCATTCAGGTCGGACGGGAGCACATCGAGGAAGAATAAGAATCACAGAGGAAGATCGTCATCTGGTTTTTCGGAAAGAAGGGGCTGCCTCCCGGTGTTTTTACCGGGAGGCAGCCCCCTTTTTAGCATATTCTGCGCGGAAAAAGGAATTTGTTAACACAGAATTAATCAGATAAATGCTATAATACAGTCAATGAGACAGACAATTACACTGCCGCATTGTGGGAATTGCACGGAAGGAGGCGGAAATGAACAATCCATACGAAGGAACACAGACAGAGAAGAATCTGGAAAAGGCCTTTGCCGGGGAATCCGAGGCAAGAAACAAGTATACGTATTTTGCCTCAAAGGCGAAGAAGGACGGCTTCGAACAGATGGCAGCGATCTTCCAGAAGACAGCGGACAATGAGAAGGAGCATGCAAAGCTTTGGTTCAAGGAGCTGTACGGAATCGGGGAGACGAAGGAGAATCTGGAGAACGCGGCGGAGGGTGAGAACTACGAGTGGACCCAGATGTACGCGGAGTTTGCGGAAACAGCGGAGAAGGAGGGCTTTCATGAGCTTGCCGTGAAATTCCGGATGGTGGCCGCCATTGAGAAGCATCACGAGGAGCGATACCGCGCACTGCTGCATAACATTGAGATGCAGCAGGTCTTTGAGAAGAGCGAGGTCAAGGTCTGGGAGTGCCGCAACTGCGGGCACATCGTGGTGGGAACGGCAGCGCCGGAGATCTGTCCGGTCTGCAGTCACCCGCAGAGCTTCTTCGAGGTGAAGGAGGAGAATTATTAAGGCAGGGCAAAAGGGGCAGCCGGAGCGGCTGCCGGAAAGGAGAGGCTATGAAGTTTTACAGATGTATGAGATGCGGGAATCAGATTGAGATGATTCATGATGCGGGACCGAATCCGATCTGCTGCGGAGCGGATATGCGGGAAATGATTCCGGGGACAAGCGACGGAGCGGCGGAGAAGCACGTTCCTGCGGTTTCGGTGGATGGAAATCGCGTGAGTGTTCAGATCGGAGAGACAATCCATCCGATGATGGAGGCACACTACATTGAGTGGATCCTGATTGAGACGAAAAAGGGGACGCAGCGCAGAAACCTGACGCCCTCCGATGAGCCGAAGGCTTCGTTTCTGTTAGAGGCGGATGATGAGCTGGTGGCGGTCTATGCATACTGCAACCTGCACGGACTGTGGGAGAGCAGAAGCTGGTAGAGACATTTGCGGCAGTCCATCCTGCTGAAAATGTGCTATGCTAAATAGCATCTGAATCATATATCAGCAGGAGGATATCACAATGCCTTGTACTACAATTCTGGTAGGAAAGAATGCTTCCTACGACGGCTCGACCATGATCGCCCGCAATGACGATTCCGGCGCAGGCCATTTTACTCCGAAGAAGTTTGTTGTCGTTTCACCTGAGGAGCAGCCCGTACATTATAAGTCCGTACTTTCCCATGTGGAGGTGGAGCTTCCGGACAATCCGATGCGTTATACGGCAGTTCCCAATGCGGTTCCGGGAAAGGGAACCTGGGCGGCAAGCGGCGTGAATGCGGCCAATGTCGGAATGACGGCAACGGAAACCATCACCGCAAATGAAAGAGTTCTCGGTGCGGATCCACTCGTGGAGTACATTCCCGCAGAGGATGGACAGGAGGAGCGGGCAGGCGGCCTTGGAGAAGAGGATCTGGTGGTTCTGGTCCTTCCTTACATTCACAGTGCAAGAGAGGGCGTCAAGCGCCTGGGAGCGCTGCTTGAGCAGTACGGAACCTATGAGATGAACGGCATTGCGTTCCAGGATGTGAATGAGATCTGGTGGCTGGAAACCATCGGCGGGCATCACTGGATGGCAAGAAGGGTGCCGGACAATGTTTATGTCATGATGCCGAATCAGCTTGGCATTGATTCGCTGGATCTGGAGGATGCGCTCGGAGAACAGAAGGAGTACATGTGCTCTGCGGATCTTCGGGAGTTTATTGAGGAAAATCATCTGGATCTTTCCATGAACGGCTGCCTGAATCCGCGCGATACGTTCGGCACGCATGATGATGCCGATCATGTTTACAACACACCGAGAGCATGGTTTATCGGGCGCTATTTTAACCCGAAGACGGCAGTCTGGGACGGACCGGATGCGGATTACACTCCGCTCTCCGATGACATTCCGTGGTGCATGGTTCCTGAGAAGAAGGTGACCGTGGAGGACATCAAGTATGTTCTGTCCTCCCACTATCAGGGAACGCCCTACGATCCTTACGGAAGCTACGGCGATCCTTCCTGGCGCGGCGCTTATCGCTCCATTGGCGTAAACCGCACGGATTTTGTCGCCATCCTTCAGCTTCGCGCAGATCGTCCGGAGGAATATCGTGCAGTAGAGTGGCTTGCGTTTGGCTCCAATGCGTTCAACACGGCGGTTCCGTTCTATGCGAATGTGGAGAAGACACCGGAATACCTTGCGAATACGACGAAAGAGGTAACCACGGAGAACTTCTACTGGTCGGCGCGCCTGATTGAAGCGCTGGCAGATGCCTGCTACGGCAAGAATCTGAACCACATCGAGCACTATCAGCAGGCGGTTCAGTCGAAGGGCCATGAGCTGATCGCGAAATATGACCGGCTGCAGGCAGCCGAAGAGGATGCTGTGAAGAGAGCAGAACTTCGGGAAGCGGCAAATGAGGAAATCGCAGCGATGCTTCGGAAGGAAACCGGGAAAACGCTGGACGAGGTCCTTTATGATGCGACCAACCATATGAAGAATCAGTACGCAAGATCGGATCACTGAGTCTGGCGTTCCGAGCGGGACAGCTTTGGCTTAATGTCATTCAGTTGACATTGAGCTTTGGCTGTCCCGCTTTTTTTTATGATAGATGAGGAGGGGGCCGAGTGCTACTGCGTGTTAATTTTCCTCTGGGAAAGGCTTCTCTTGTACTGAGTCGGCGTCATTCCGGTCCGCTTTTTAAAGATCCGCATGTAGTATTTGACATCGGAAAAGCCGCAGGCTGCCGCAATTTCCTCAAGGGACAGGACGGAGTCTGCGTTCAGAAGCAGATTCTTGGAGGCTTCAATTCGCGCTTCATGAATGGATGAGGTGATGGAAGTGCCGGTGTATTTCCGATAATACCGCTCAAGATAAACCGGATGATAACCAAAGTGCTCTGCAATCGTACGAGAGGAAACCGGGCCGGAATAGTTCGCTTGAATGAAATCATGAATGCGGGTAACCGGCTCCGGAAGCTGAAGCTGGAAGGAGCTGTATTGTCCGGCTGCTTCGTGAGAGATTTCCAGAAGAAGATAGCTGGAAAGATAATGACAGCGCCAGTCAATCTGATAGTGGGAGCGCCTGGTCATATCCAGGAGACTCTGGAAGATAAGACTGGCCCGCAGATCTTTTCCAAGATCGCCGAAAACAGGCAGAGAATACTGTGTCTCTGTCAGAGTGCAGGAATCACAAAGCCGTGTCCTTGAACGGTTCATGGAGAAGTGCATCCAGTAGTAGGAGAGCATGCCTTTGGAGGGAGTGGTTCCGAAATGAAGTTTCCCGGGGAGAAGGAGAAGAAACTGGTTCGGTCCGACTTCATATTCCTGATCGTCCATTGTGATGCAAAGGGTTCCCTTCTGAATGAGAAGCAGAACATAGGTATCGATGCAGCGGCGGGGGTGAAGAAACTGATCGGAATGAATCAGCATGCCGGATGAAGCGTAGGTAAGCGGCTCATTTACTTCAGAGATAAGATATCGCACAAGGAACCTCCTGATTTTGCAGAATCTTACTGCAACGATAACACGGAAGGTTTGAATAATCCACCATATGTTTGATCCTGTCGGTTACATGCCTGGCCATGCTGATTTATTATGAAAGCATGAATTCAGAAGTGAATTCCGTAATAATGAATGCAATGCCAGGGGATAAGGAGGATATTATAATGGTTGAAAACATTGAATTTCAGCCCAGACTGAAGCAGGCGAAAGTAAAGGATGGCTTCTGGGGTTACTTTCAGAAGCTTGTTCTGGAACAGGTGATTCCCTATCAGGAGAGAATCCTGCGGGATGAGATTCCGGAGATTGAAAAGAGTCATGTTATTGAGAATTTCCGGATTGCCGCAGGACTGGAAAAGGGTGATTTTTACGGAATGGTTTTTCAGGATTCCGATCTTGCCAAATGGATGGAAGCGGTTTCCAATGCAATGGCAATCTCAGAGGATCCCTGGTTTCGGACAAAAGCAGCCGAAATGATCGAACTGATCGGGAAGGCACAGGAGGAAGACGGATACCTGGATACTTATTTTCAGATTAAGGCTCCGGACAAGAAGTGGACCGATCTTCAGGAGGCTCATGAGCTGTATTGCATGGGGCATATGATTGAGGCAACCGTTGCCAATTATGAAGCGACAGGAAAAGATGATTTTCTGAACATCGGAAAGAAAATGGCAGATTGTATCGGACGGCAATTTGGAAAGGAAGCGGGAAAGAAAAGGGGAATTCCGGGCCATCCCGAAGTTGAGATCGCGCTTCTTCGTCTGTATCATGCAACCGGGGAAAGACGGTATCTGGAGAGCGCGGAGTATTTTATCAACGAGAGAGGAACGGAGCCAGACTATTTCGAAGAGGAGGCAAAATGCAGAGACCTCAATGTCTTTGGCATGGATTCGAAGGACCGTGACTATGCACAGAACAACAAGCTGGTGCGCGAGCTGACGGAGGCGGTCGGGCATGCGGTTCGTGCAGCGTACCTTTATACGGCCATGGCAGATCTTGCTGCGGATATTCATGACGAAGAGCTGCAGGCGGCCTGCGAACGTCTCTGGAACAACATTGTGAATCAGAAGATGTACGTTACAGGCGGAATCGGATCTACGGTTCACGGCGAGGCGTTTACCATTCCCTATGATCTTCCGAATGATACCGTATATGCGGAGACCTGTGCATCGGTAGCGATGGTATTTTTTGCAAGAGAGATGCTGCAGATGAATCCGTCCGGACGGTATGCGGATGTGATGGAAAAGGAATTGTATAACACCGTTTTAAGCGGGATGCAGCATGACGGAACTCGATTCTTTTATGTAAATCCGCTGGAGGTGGATCCTTCGGTGTCCGGCAAGGTTCCCGGATACGAGCATGTGCTGCCGAAGCGCCCGCAGTGGTATGCGTGTGCCTGCTGCCCTCCGAATGTGTCCAGGTGCATTACAGCGCTTTCCAAGTATGCATGGGGAGAGAATGCACACACCATCTATGCACATCTCTATGTCGGCGGATCCTTTGCTTCGTCCTGCATTCCCGGGGTGAGCATCGATGTGGAATCCGAGTATCCCTGGAAGGGAAATGTGTGCTATACGATTGGAGAGAATAAGGAAAACAGAGAATTTACGCTGGCAATCCGCATTCCTGCCTGGGCACGCAATACAGCAGCAACGCTCCGTCTCAGACATGGAGAGGAAGAGATTTCCCGGAGTGTTTCTGTGGAAGAATCCCTGCGGGATGGCTATCTGTATCTGAGCGATCTGACGCATGCCGGTGACCGCGTGGAAATCCGGTTTGATATGCCGGTCAGAAGAATCTATGCGAATCCGAAGGTTCGCAAGGATGCAGGACTTGTTGCGGTCATGAGAGGACCGATTGTGTACGCACTGGAGGAGAAGGACAACGGTGCAGAGCTGTATGCGTTATCCCTTCCGGAGCACGCACAGTTTGCAATGGAAGAAACAACGGATCCGGTTCTTGGAACCTATGTCCGGCTTTCTGCGGACGGTTATCGGGACACTTCGGATGGAGAGAGCCTGTATTCGGAGAAGAAGCCGGAGACGGTGGGGCAGAAGCTGACCTTTGTTCCCTATTATCTCTGGGGAAACCGCGGAATCGGAGAGATGCGCGTGTGGGTTCGCAGCGAAGGATAGAACCACGGGAGATCACCTGTCTGTAAAGAGAAATAAAAGAATACACGGACAATAAAAAGGAGAACGCTCTCAGAAACAGGGCGTTCTCCTTTTCTGCGTCACACTCAGCCTTCCAGAATGTGCCGGTATACGTAGGTGGCATACCCGGCAAAAAAGGCCTTGTCCTTTTTCATCTCCGGCTTGAACTCAAACCACGCGGTTTTGTCCCGGTAGTGCTCCTGGAAGAAGGGCGTCTGAAACTTTGTCCATTCCGGCAGGAAGGACCCGACCTTTCCGGTGTAGCAGTTCTCGGCCTTTGCCTGCTCGCGGTGCCGGGGATCCACATAGGAGGCAATGGATTTGTGAACGGCCTGATCGAGCTTCGGCAGATAGTAATAATCTTTATAATTGGAGTAGTAGTAGTGAAGCTTTCCGCTGTAGATCGGAACCTTCAGAACAATGCGGTCATCCTGAAATGCCAGATAACAGCCGTCCAGGGAGGCAGTGCCGGCCGGAACGCGGACATTCTCCGGAACGCCCTCTGCGTGTGCATACATGATCAGCTCCTGCTGGGGCTCGCCGTTTGCATCGTGATAGGTGTTCGCCTGTGCCCGGTAGACGGAGAGGGGGGCTTCGAAAAGCTCCCGGAAGGACAATACATCCGTAAGGGCGATCAGACCTGCAACATCTGCAGCATTATGCTCAAGAAGTGCGGTCCGGATCCCGGAGCGGTCCGCCGGAATTCCGGCGGGACCGGAAAAATCGCAGGCTTCCTTTTCCGTATTCGAGGAAAAGAACGGCTCGTTTTCGGAATTCAGGGCTCCCGCTGCCTTTCTTGCGTTTTCCAGTTCCTGCTCCCGGAGCAGACGGTTGATCATGGCGGCATCAATCCGTTTCGTGGTTTCTGCCGTAAGATCCCGATCGGAGACCTTCTCTGCGGAGGGAAGCGCTTTGCCAAGATAGGAATGATACAGCTCCACGAGCTCGCGGCCCGTGCGGTCTTCGATGCGTCCGGTGTTCAGAAAGCGCTCCACGGTCTGCTGCTTCAGATCCGGGAGTGCAAGAAGCTTCTGATAAGGTTTCAGATAACGGTACAGATCGAGGGATTTCATGGCAGCGGGAAAATCCTCGGCGCCCGGAATTCCCTGCAGTCCGTTCCAGACGATGCGCCTGGCAAGAAACGGGAGGTCGAACCGGCGGCCGTTGTAATGCATCAGGGTTTTGTATTTCTTGGAGAAAAGAAGAAACGAAGTCAGAATATCCGCCTCTCCGTCGCCGTGATCGTCAAACCACTGGATCAGCTTCCAGCAGTCATCCTCCCAGTAGCCGCAGCCAATCAGATAAATGCGGTCCTTTGCGGACGAGAGACCGGTCGTTTCAATATCCACGGCAAGAATACTCTCTCTTCCTCCAAAACGGGAAAGCGGGTATTCGGATGTGTAGCCGTTCAGTTCTCTGGTAATGATCTGCATGATAATCTCTCCTGAAGTTTTCCATAAAAACGATACAGATTTAGTTTATCATAGTTGAAAGCGTATGCGTTATAATAGCGGAATAGAGCTTTTACATTATAAAAGAATCATTGGGGATTTTCATGTATTTTTACTCACATAAGCACGTTCGAAGAATTATCATATTGCTGGATACGCTGGCTACGACAGCGGCCTTTCTTCTTGCCCTGTATCTGCGGATGTGGAGCAAGCTTGTGCCGTGGAAAGTGGAGCTGTACAGCACCATCTATGTGCTGAATGTTCTGATTTATCTGTTCTGGAATACCTATCGCCGGGCGAAGCACCGCGAAGACCGGATCACGCAGCTGGATCCGGTGGAGAATGTTTCTCATGTTTTCCGGGAGAGAATCTTTCAGTATGCTGCACTCATCATCATCCTTTCTGCGACGCATTCCTTTGAGAAGGTGTCGCGCATGGTGCTTCTGTATGCCGGGATTTTTGACGTTATTTTCACCAGCGTGAACCGGCTTTTGCTTCGGAGAAGTATTCGGAGGAGCAGTCAGAAGGCGGCCAAGGAGGAGCATTATCTGATTGTCACGACAAGAGCGCAGGAATCCATTGCAAGAGCGCGTCTCCTGGCAGGGCTTCCCGGCAATGCGGATATTGCAGGTGTTTTCCCGGTGGATGAGGAGCATCCGGATGCTTCGGATGCGGACCGTCCCGCACCTGTGCGCGGGAACGGAGCGGATGACGGGACAAGGGCGCTGATCGGAAGGCTGGATGCATTCCTGAAGAAGACGGAGGGACCGCTCACGGTCTATCTGTATCTGCCGGATACCGGAGAAGAGATCCGAAGGAGCATTGCGGATGCCCTTGAGAAGAGGAGAATTCCTTTCCGGATTGCATTGTTTTCGTCCGGAAGATGCGTGCCCCTTCAGCTGATCGATTCGGTCGGTCCATATGCTGCGACGGCCTATGAGCCGCTGACGAAAAGATGCGAGGTCTTCGGGGTTCACTTCATGATTTCCGATGTGGAAACGGCTGCGTTCTCCATCCTGAATGAGCTGGACAAGGGAACGGCGAACCGACCTGCCGGAGCTCTGGCCGGTCAGTACCTGTGCTTTTCCAATGTCCATACGACCGTGATGGCACATGATGATCTGGGGTACCGGGGCATTCTGAACGGCTCGGCCTATACGTTCCCGGACGGAAAGCCGATCGCAGAATATCAGAAGAGCCACGGCTTTGTAAAAGCGGAGCGTGTGGCGGGACCGGATTTTATGGATGCGGTGTTCCGTGCAACGATGGATGGAAGGATCGGACATTATTTCTACGGCTCCACGCCGGAGACCATTGAGAAGCTGGAACGGGAGCTCCGGAGGAAATATCCGGGAATTCGCATTGCAGGAATGGTGTCACCTCCGTTCCGACCGGAAACGGAGGAGGAGGATGCGGAGACCATTCGCAGAATCAATGCCTCCGGTGCGGCACTGATCTGGATCGGACTTGGCGCTCCGAAGCAGGAGAAGTGGATGGCGGCGCATAAGGGGAAGCTGAACGGCGTCATGCTCGGCGTGGGAGCCGGGTTTAACTTCTACGCAGGAACGGTGAAGCGTGCGCCTCTCTGGATTCAGAAGATCGGGCTGGAGTGGCTGTACCGCCTCTTCCAGGATCCAAAGCGCCTGGCCAACCGATATCTGGTGACCAATGCCAGGTACATCTGGTATCTGATCGCAGAGCGGCTTTCCGGGCATAAGGAGTGAGCACATGAGGATACCGGATTATGAGCTGGCGGATATGCATATTCATATCATGCCGGAGGTGGATGACGGATCCGAGAGCATGGAAATGACGATGGAAATGCTGCGGATTGCGAGAGAAAACCGGATCGGAACCATGATTCTGACGCCCCATTATAAGGGCGGGCACCGAAATGTGTCTCCGGAGGGCCAGCTCCGGCGGATTGCGTGTATGCAGGATGCGATGGCGCAGGAAGAGGTGGAAGAAGCGGATCTGTATCGGGGAAACGAGATCATGTATGACAGCTCCGTACCGGAGGCCCTTGAAAACGGCCGCATCTGCTCCCTGGCGGATTCTTCTTATCTTCTTGTGGAGTTCAAGCCGTGGGAAGAATTCTCCTATATCCAGGAAGGACTTCGGAATCTTTCCTATGATGGCTGGAGAGTGATTCTGGCCCACTGCGAAAGATATGACTGCATTCGCAAGAATCCTGAACTTGCACGGGAGCTTACGAGGAACCGGATTTATCTGCAGGTCAACGCAGACGATGTGCTTCCTCATTTCCGCTCCCCTTTTGTAAAGCTGATCAGCGGACTTTTGAAGGAGGAGCTGGTGTCCTTTGTCGGCACGGATGCCCATAAGGATACGGAACGGTCACCGGAGATGCTTCGATGCTGGCAGTATCTTATCCGGAAATGTGACCCGGATTATGTCCGGGAAATCACCAGAGAGAATGCACTGAGAATCATTCGGAATGAAGAGGTATAAGAAAATATGAGAAACCGAAACATGAAATATGCTGCACTTGTCATGACAGCCGTTCTTTCGGCAGGGCTGATGGCCGGCTGCGCCTCCGGAGAGAATGGCGCGGAGGAGAATCCGGAAACTGCGGAGAGCACAGGCGGCTGGGAAGAGGCTGCTTCGGAGGAGACTTCCGACGCTTCGGAAACTTCCGATACTTCGGAGACCGCGCAGGAGGACGAAACCCTTCTTCCGGAGGAGCTGGAGGAAGGCGAGGAGGTGCTCCAAAGAGGTGAGGGCGCGGAGATTTCGTTTCAGGGAATGGCTCCGGATGTCACGCCGGAGTGGAAGGACGGAGAGCTGTATCTTCTTGCTGTTTCCGCGCAGGACTCTTCGGCAGCAGCGCTTGTCTGCCCGGTCTATGAGAGCCAGGAAGCTGCAGAAGCGGATCAGGGTGCCTGGCTGGATGAAGGCAACAGCACGGATCTGACGGACCCCAACACGGTCATTCACGGAAGCCTTGGGGAGGGAAGCACGTTTGCAGGGCTTCAGGATTACGGGGATTCCGAGTTCTTTTCTTCTCATCCGTATCTGTATCTGTTCAGCAGAGATTCCATTTCGGAATACCAGATTTTTGCGGCTTATCCGAAAGCACATGAAGATATTCTGGTGAGCGTTAACGGCTTTGATCGCGATGAATACAATCAGTACATCAATGACATTTACGGACAGAGAAACATGCAGGCGGTGCTGGATCCGGACCTGGAGCAGCAGGCACTGGACACGTGGAGCATTCTGACCCTGCAGGCGGAAGGCTCAGATGGGAATGACTATCTGGTTCAGGCGGTTCCGACGGGAGTGGTACAGCAGTAAAAAGGCTCTTGCGCTTTTGAGGAATCTGTGTAGAATGTTATGATGCTATGAACAAATTGTTAACAAATGTTAAGAAATACCAGTTCATGTTTGAGGAACTGGTCAAACGTGATTTCAAGCAGAAGTACAAGCGAAGCGTGCTTGGGATGGCATGGTCCGTGCTGTCGCCGCTTCTGACGCTGCTGGTGATGCATGTCATTTTCTCCAATTTCTTCGGAAAGGACATTCCGCACTACACGACCTACCTGTTTACGGGTAATATCGTGCTGTCGTATTACAAGGAATCCACGAAGAACGGCATGCAGTCGCTGATGAGCAACGCCAAGATCTTTACGAAGATCAATGTGCCGAAGTACCTCTTTCTTCTGTCCAAGAATGTGTCGGCGCTGGTGAACTTCGGGCTTACGCTTCTGGTTTATTTTACATTCTGCATCTTCGATGGGATTACATTCCGGCCGACGATGTTTCTGCTGATTTTTCCGATTCTGTGCCTTCTGATTATGGACATCGGAATCGGAGCCATTCTGTCGGCGCTGTTTGTGTTTTTCCGTGACATTCAGTACCTGTATGAGGTGTTCCTTACTCTGATCACGTACATGTCCGCTGTTTTTTATTCGGTGGACAAGCTGCCGCACAATCTTCAGCAGCTGCTGTATCTGAATCCGGTGTATGTCTATATCAAATACATGCGTCTGATTGTCATTGACGGAATCATTCCTTCTCCTGCGTATCACGCGCTGTGTATTTTTTATGCGCTGTTCTATCTCGGTATCGGCATGCGGATTTACAAAAAGTGCAATCACTCGTTTCTTTATTATCTTTAAGAGTACGGCAGAGAAAGGTTTTCCATGTCCAATATTGCAATTGAGTGCAGCAATGTCAGCATCCGTTATGTGACGGGCGACTTCAAATCCATCGGACTGAAGGAATATGTGATCCGGAAGCTGACCGGAAACTATAAGGTGAAGGAGTTCTGGGCAGACCGGAATGTGAATTTTGAGCTGGAGAAGGGAGAGATGCTCGGCATCATCGGCTCCAACGGTGCGGGAAAGTCCACGCTGTTAAAGGCGGTCACCGGCATCATGCTGCCGACGGAGGGCGAGATTCACGTAAACGGCACCATTGCAGCTCTTCTGGAGCTTGGGAGCGGATTTGACAACGACATGACGGTCCGGGAGAATACCTATCTTCGCGGCGCGCTTCTTGGCTATACGAGAAAGTTTCTGGATGAGAAATACGATGAGATCATTCGGTTTGCGGAGCTCGAAGAGTTTCAGGATTACTGCTTCAAGCAGCTTTCCTCCGGCATGAAATCCAGACTTGCCTTTTCCATCGCCTGCCTGGTGCACCCGGATATTCTGATTCTGGATGAGGTGCTGTCGGTAGGAGACGGTGCATTCCGGAAGAAATCCGGCGATAAGATGCAGGAGATCATTCAGGGAGGCGTGACGGCCATTCTGGTGTCGCATGTGATGCCCCAGGTACGGGAGCTGTGCACGAAGATCCTGTGGCTGGATCACGGGAAACAGGTGTGCTTCTCCAGCGATGTGCAGGAGACGTGTGATGCGTACGAGTGGTTCCTGGCCCAGAAGAAGAAAACGCCTCCGAAGTCCGAAAAGGAAATCCATGAGATGGCGGCCAAATGGCGCAAAAAGCTCATGGAGGACGAGAAGAAGGAGAAAGAGAAGAAGGCTCAGAAGCAGTAGCTTCCGATGACCTCATCGGTGATGCTGTCATAGAGCACAATCTGCAGTCTCCGTTCCTGGTGCGAGTAGTCGGTGAGTCCGATCATAAGATTTCCTGCGGCGAAGTCTCCGTTGTACTGAACGCGAAGGGAGTCAGCAGGACCAAGATCCATGGAGAACGCCTCCTTTTTGTCGTCATTGTCATGAAGCTTTGTGAGCTCTCCTGCGTGATAGAGCCATTTTCCTCCGGGAGAAGCAATTTCGGTGTTGAAGCCAAGCGGCTTTAATGCAGGAAGAAGCTCCTCAAAGGAGAGGGCACCCTCCGGCAGGGCGCGTTCATTCCCGGTATCCTCCAGAGAGAGGATCGCGGTGATCCCATCTGTCTGTGCGAGAAGAGCACAGAAATCCTGAGCATTGTCGGTATTGTCGAGTGCATAGCGGAACTTGGTCTGGTTCATCCAGGAAAGATCCCGGTTCCAGATGGCACAGGCTGCATCCGTCCGGCGATCCACCTCCAGATACTGCTCCTGCGGGAGTGTGTCCAGATATGCTTCCAGATATCGTGTAATTTTGGCGGCGCCGAAGCCGTTCAAATGTCCCGCATCCCGAAAATCCTCCCTGCGGTCAAGGGAAATTTCATTCTCAAGAAGAGAAAAATCAATGACGTCGATTCCAGCATCGCCGGCATATTGTGTGACGGTGTTGTAAACCGCGCGGTCGTCCTCCGGAACGTCATAGGGGAGAATCGTAAAGACAAGCCGGAAGCCCTTCTTTTCGGAGAGCCGGATCATCTGGTCCAGCCATTTGCGGTTGCTGTCGGAGAGCGGAGCAGAAAGGCCGGTATCCGTGCAGGGGGTGCTCCAGGATACGTCGGTGTGCTCCCAGTCGTAGGCCGCGCCCCGTCCAAAGTCATTCAGCGGATATTCCAGAAAGTCGTAGGGCTGGAGCTCACGGTAGCGTGTGTGAACGATGGGCCAGCGAAGAATGAAATCCTTCTGGTCTTCTTTCTCCGCATAGGCGGTGACAAGCTGCACGGAATTGGAGGATGTCCGCATGGAGAGCAGGTTCCGGTAGACGTTTCCGATGAAGGCATGCTCCTCAAAGGTGAGCGCATAGAGATCGGCGAATACGACCTGCGGCTTCTGCGTTTTCAGAAGCTCAATCAGAGCATGATAGCAGGAGTCCTTGTCCTGGCCGGAAACCGCCATGTCAAAGGAGGTGACGCCGCGGTCCTCCCACATGACGGCGGGATAGATGCCGGCATAGCAGTGGCTGCTGCCAAGGAAGGCAACGTCAATGGTATTCTTCGGAGTGTGATACAGCTCGTCATAGGAGGAGATGTAGTTGCCGGTGGTATCCTTCCAGCGGATCACCCGGTAAACGCCCATCAGAATCAGGGCAGTCAGAAGAGTAAAAAGGATGATATTTCGATAAGAAGCGAATCTGCTGTTTTTATTCATATCAAGGCTCATTTCTTTGTTTCCGAATTTCATCATGTACAACCCCGGCAAATACCGGGAAATTTCCGGCGGCAAGAGAGAAGCTTCGTCAGAAGCCGGCATAGATGAACTGACCGGAGCTGAAGTCAATGCCGTATTCTCCGAGAAGAAGAACCGACAAAATCAGAAAAAGACAAACCAGCCACCGAAGCCACAGGCTCTGCGCAGACAGAAGCTCTCCGAAGTCGCGCTTTTTTCTTGCCGAAATCAGATCAAAGGCAAGAAGGAGCAGTGTTCCGAGGGTGAGAATGTTGAATTCCAGATGAACAAGGCCGAAGGCATAGATGTCTTCATTGAACAGAACCCAGGGATCCCAGCGAGTGAACATGCGGTTCAGGAAGTAGATTGCATTCGAAAGAGAGCCTGCGCGGAAGAAGATCCAGGCAAACGATGTCAGAAGAAAGGTCCACAGGATTCTTCCGAGCCGAAAGCTGAAGGTGTTCTCCCGGATGCCGGTCCGGATGCAGAGCTTTCTGCGAAGTGGCTTCAGGAGGTCTCCGAGGATCTGATACAGCCCGTGAAGGCCTCCCCAGATGACAAAGGACCAGGAGGCTCCGTGCCAGATGCCGCTGACGAGGAAGGTGATCATGACGTTGCGGTATTTGCGGATGCGTGAGCATCTGCTTCCGCCAAGCGGAATGTAAATATAATCGCGCAGCCAGGTACTCAGAGAGATATGCCAGCGCCTCCAGAAGCTGGCAATGCTCTCTGCAAAATACGGTGTCCGGAAATTGGCATCCAGCTCCAGACCAAGAATTCTTGCAGCGCCGATCGCGATGGCGGAGTAGCCTGCAAAATCCGCATAGATCTGAAGGGAGAAGGCAAGGGCAGCGATGACGGTCTCCACGGTTCCGCAGGTAAAAAGATTCTGCCAGATATTGTCCACGAAAATTCCTGCGCGGTCGGAGATGACCATCTTCATAAAAAAGCCCCACAGCATCAGGGAAAAGCCGGAGGATATGTGAAGATAAGAGGGCTTTTCGGCCTCCGGGAGTCTTCGGATCTGCGGAAGAAGGCGGTCTGCTCTTGCAATCGGTCCTGCTGTGATCTGCGGAAAGAAGCTGATAAAGAGTGCGTAGTCAGGAAAGCTTCGCTCGGCAGAGATTTTCCCATGGAAGACATCGGCGAGATAGCCGATGGTTTGGAACAGGTAAAAGGAGATTCCGATCGGAAGAATCAGGGAAAAACGGGAGGCAATCGGCTTCTGTCCCAATGCGGTAAGCAGCGTATTGACATTCTCAAGAAGGAAGCCTGTGTATTTGAAGACAACAAGGATCAGAACAAGAAGTACGACAGAGCCGACAAAGCATCTCTTGCGGGCGGACGGTTTTTTTGCATGCTCCATCCAAAGGCCGGACAGAAAGCCGATTCCGATGACCGGTGCCAGTACGAGAAGAAAACGCACGTCGAAGCCAAGATAAAAGAAAAGGCTGCAGAGCAAAAGCCAGTTTCTGCGAAATTTACCGGGAAGAAAGCGGAACGCCAGAACAGAGAAAAAGAAGAATATCACAAAATCAGCGGATTGAAAGAGCATAAAAGCCTCCGGGGATTGAAAGTTATCATGTGCGAAAGATATACAATATTATATAATAGAACAGATCATGATTTAAAGGAATGAGATATGCATACAGAAGACAGAGAAGACTGGAACATGGAAGAAACAGGAAAACAGGAGCTGGAGGCTCCGGCGGATCCGATCCTTCAGGAGGATCTTGACCGCGTGGCAGATGATGCGCTTCTTGAGAAGGCGCTGAGAGGAAAGCGGATTCTTGTGACCGGGGCGACGGGGCTTGTCGGCTCCTGGCTGATCCGTGCACTCGCCTGCATGAACCGGCGGCATGGAAGCGGGATGAAGATATACGGCGTGATCCGAAATGCCGCCAAGGCGGATGCGATTTACGGGGATTCCTTCCGGACAAGAGAGGATGTACGCTTTCTTACGGCGAACATCACGGCACCTGATTTTGCAGAGAAGATGCGAAATGAGAGCGGGGAGCTTGACCTTGTCATTCACGGTGCGGCGATCACCGCTTCGAAAATGATGGTTGAGCAGCCGGTTGAGACGATCATGACGGCCATCGAGGGGACAAGAAACGTTCTGGAGCTTGCAAAAGCCGCAGGCGCGCAGCGTTTTGTCTATCTGTCCAGCATGGAAATGTACGGAACGCTTGCGGATGAGAGCGGCAGGGACATTCCGGCGACGGAGGACCGGCTCGGCTTTCTGGATCTGACTAAGGTGCGCACGGATTATCCGGAGAGCAAGAGAATGTGTGAGAATCTGTGCATTGGCTTTGGTCATGAGTATGGCCTTTCTGTCATGATTGCGCGGCTGTCGCAGACCTTCGGGGCGGGCATTCTGCCGTGGGAGAATCGTGTTTTCTCTCAGTTCGCAAGAAGCGCGATGCAGGGCACGGACATCGTTCTGCATACGAAGGGGCTTTCCGAGGGAAATTACTGCTACACGAGAGACTCGGTGCGCGGCATTCTGACGATTGCGGTCCGGGGAGAAGCCGGGCAGGCCTACAATGTGTCGAATGAGAAAACACACACGACCATTGCGAAGATGGCACAGCTTGTGGCGGAGAAGATTGCCGGCGGAGCAATCCGCGTGGTTTACGATATCCCGGAGACCAATGCCTTTGGGTATGCGGCTGACACGAAGCTGTTTCTGGATGCATCGAAGCTCCGTGCACTTGGCTGGGAGCCGGAGGCGGATCTGGAGGAGATGTACCGCAGACTCATCGCTTCCATGAAGTATTCCATGGAAAACGGCGAGGACTGTGGGACCGGAGGCTGAAAGGCAACAGACGGGGAAGAAAAGGGAAATAGAAGCGAAAAGGTTACAGACGGGAAAAAAGGAAGAGACAGGAAAGATACATGGCATTTTCCGAGAATAAGAAAAAAGAAAAGAATAAGCCGTTCCGGGTGGCAATGATCGGGCATAAGCGCGTGCCGTCCCGTGAGGGCGGTGTAGAGGTGGTGGTCTGGGAGCTTGCGACAAGGCTTCGGGACCAGGGCTTTGATGTGGAGTGCTACAACCGGGCGGGGTACCGGATGAAGCATTCGGATTATGACCGGATTCCGGGGAAACCCGGGTACTACCGTGACGGAGTCCGGATTCTGATTACGCCGACTGTGTCGAACGGGAAGCTGAATGCGATCATTTATTCATTTTTTGCAACGGTCCGGGCACTGTTCGGTCGTTACGATGTGATTCATTTTCATGCGGAGGGCCCGTGCCTGATGTGCTGGCTGCCGAAGCTTTTCGGGATCCGCGTGGTTGCCACGATTCACGGACTCGACTGGCAGCGGGCAAAATGGGGGCATTTTGCCTCCCGCATGCTTCAGGCCGGAGAGAAGATGGCGGCGAGGCACGCCGATGAGGTTATTGTTCTGTCCGAGAATCTTCAGGAGTACTTCCTTGAGAGGTACGGAAGAGAAACGCATTTTATTCCGAACGGCATTGCAAGGCCGCAGCGGATGGAGGCGAAGGAGATCACGGAGCGATGGGGTCTTGAGAAGGATGACTATATCATGACCCTATGCCGGATTGTTCCGGAGAAGGGGCTCCACTATCTTCTTGAGGCATTTCGCGAAATCCCGACGGACAAGAAGCTTCTTCTTGCGGGAGGCCCGTCCAATGCGGTGGAGTATTATGAAGAGATCAAGGCGCTTGCCGCCCAGGATGACCGGGTGATTCTGGCAGGGCTTGTGGAAGGAAGAACGCTTTCCGAGCTCCTGTCGAATGCGTATGTCTTTGCGCTTCCTTCTGACGTGGAGGGAATGTCCATCAGCCTTCTGGAAGCGATGAGCTACGGAAACTGCTGTCTGGTTTCGGACATCAAGGAGAGCACTGAGGTGGTGGAGGATCACGCGGCCGTATTCCGAAAGGGAGACGTCCCGGATCTGAAAAAGCACCTGGAGGAGCTTCTGGATCACCCGGAAGAGGTGGAGCATTACCGGGAGAGCGCTGCCGATTACATCTGCGGCAAGTACAACTGGGATGATGTTGTGGAACGGACAAAGGAGCTGTATTTCGGATAATCGAATGTCCGCAGAAGGACTGCGGGAAAGGCTGGATATATGGGAAGATATTTTGGAACAGACGGTTTTCGCGGGGAAGCAGGCAGTGATCTGACTGCGGTGCACGCCTTTGAAATCGGACGGTTTCTCGGATGGTATTACGGCGAGCTGAAAAAGAGCAGAGGCGAGGATGAGCCGGCGAGAATCGTCATCGGCAAGGACACCCGGAAATCCAGCTACATGTATGAGTATTCACTGGTCGGAGGGCTTGTGGCAAGCGGAGCGGATGCGTATCTTCTCCACGTGACGACAACCCCCTCGATCAGCTACATCACGAGAGTGGATCGCTTTGACTGCGGCGTGATGATCACGGCAAGCCACAATCCCTTCCATGACAACGGCATCAAGCTGGTGAACCGGATGGGCGAGAAGATGGATGATGAGACCATCGCGCTGATTGAGGACTGGCTGGATCATGTGCTGAAGAGAATCGAGGGAGACGGAGAGATCCCCGCTTTTTCGTGCTTTGGAAGGGAATGGAAGGATCTTCCGTTTGCGGAAGGGGAGAAGATCGGAACGACCATCGATTACATCGCGGGTCGGAATCGTTACATCGGTTATCTGATTTCTCTCGGCGTCTTTGATTTCCGCGGCATGAAGGTCGGACTTGACTGCGCAAACGGCGGCAGCTGGTCCATTGCCAAGGCTGTCTTCAACGCTCTTGGAGCAGAGACCTATCTGATCGGTGACCGGCCGAACGGACTCAACATCAACCGGAATGTCGGCTCCACGCATATTGAGCAGCTGCAGGATTTTGTTCGAGACAATCGTCTGGATGTGGGCTTTGCCTATGACGGAGATGCAGACCGCTGCCTTGCCGTGGATGAGAAGGGCGATGTGATCACGGGAGATCATATCCTTTATATGTACGCGTGCTACATGAAGGAGAGGGGAAAGCTTCTGGAGAACACCGTTGTCGCGACAGCCCAGTCGAATTACGGCCTGTTTCAGGCACTGGAGGAGGCCGGCATTGATTATGTCCGGACGAAGGTCGGCGACAAATACGTCTATGAGGCGATGAAGCAGAATGGCTACCGCATCGGCGGGGAGCAGACGGGACACATTATTTTCAGCAAGTATTCCACGACAGGAGACGGCGTCCTGACCTCCCTGAAGGTAATGCAGGTGATGCTCGCGAAGAAGAAAAAGCTCTCCGAGCTTGCAGCACCGCTCCACCTCTATCCGCAGGTTCAGTATTCCGTCCGCGTTGCGGACAAGGACCGTGTGATGCGGGATCCTGACGTCCTCTCTCTTCTTGACGAGACGAAGGGCCATCTGGAGGGAAAGGGATCCCTTCTTGTTCGCCCCTCCGGCACCGAGCCGGTGATCCGGGTTGGCGTAGAGGCAGAGACCGGAGAGGAAGCGAAGGCCCTTGCGGATGCCATCGCAGACAGAATCCGGAAAAGCGACGGACAAGGGGAGGAAAACTGAAATATGACCTGCTGCAGCGGGGGAGAATCATCTCTGAGAGAGATTTTTTGTCTGCAGGGATGAAATCAGCGAGGAAGAATCATCCCTGAGAGAGATTTTTTGGTTGCAGGGATGAAATCATCTGGGAAGAATCATCCTTGAGAGAGAATTTTTATCCGCAGGGATGAAATCATCTGGGAAGAATCATCCTTGAGAGAGATTTTCTATCCGCAGGGATGAAATCAGCGGAGAAGAATCATCCCTGAGAGAGATTTTTTATCCGCAGGGATGAAATCATCGGGGAAGAATCATCCTTGAGAGAGAATTTTATCCGCAGGGATGAAATCATCGGGGAAGAATCATCCCTGAGAGAAAACTTTTATCCGCAGAGATGAAATCATCGAGGGAGAATCATCCCTGAGAGAGGATTTTTATTCGCAGGGATGAAATCATCGGGGAAGAATCATCCTTGAGAGAAGATTTTTATCCGCAGGGATGAAATCATCTGGGAAGAATCATCCCTGAGAGAGATTTTTTGTCTGCAGGGATGAAATCATCGGGGAAGAATCATCCTTGAGAGAAAATTTTTATCCGCAGGGATGAAATCATCGGGGAAGAATCATCCCTGAGAGAGAATTTTTATCCGCAGAGATGAAATCAACGGGGAAGAATCCTTGAGAGAGAATTTTTATCCGCAGGAATGAAATCATCGAGAGGCCCACGTGTCCAGTCCCACAATGGTGGAAATCAGGAATTCAAAGGCTTTCGGCTGCATCAGTCTGTGAATATTCTTATCCTTGGACGTTGCATAGCGTTTCATAGCTGCTCCGATGATTTGGATATCGCTGCCGCGCAGGATGTCACACAGCGTCCGCTCCAAATTGTAAACACGGATTGGATTGCCGGAGGGGGATTCAATTTGAGTTTGTCCGAACGCATAGTTCTCCGGCACAACGCGTTTGACAATCAGATTTTCCTGCTTCAGGGACGGGACATTGTAGCCTTGGGGAAAGATCATCGTATCTTTCACCGCTCTTAACCAGCTCCTGCAAAACGCTGCGGTGAAGTCCGGCTTCCTTCACCTCGTGCTGACAATTGCACGTTATATCATATAGAAATGATGTGTGGATGCCGACTGCGAGATGACTATTATTTATCGTTTGCGATCTATTGAAAAGCAGCGGAACTGCACGCAAGTGTAGCCTGTATGCCAGAGCACTGGTTCTCTGGCCGCGCCCGGAATCTTATTTCAGACACGGAACCGGCTGGGGCGGCAGGTGTTATGGCAAGGACGGCAGGATCATCAATGACAGTGTCGCTTCAAATGTCGCGGCGTATTCGTGCGCGGGCTGGAAGAGACGCTTTATAAGGCATATGAGGCAAATCAGCCGGTGGATTTCCTGGAAACCACAACGAAGCGGTCCTTGAAGACGGTTTTGTCATAAACAGCATCCTCAAAGGCCTGCGCCTGCGCGGTTGTCAGGACGAAAATGTCATTTGCGTATTCCGGCGTCTGGAGACCGGAGAGCACATCATCCTCTGATATCGAATCATTGCCTTCGGAGGAAGTCGTGCCGGGAAGTCCGAAAACATAGCGCCCGAAGGAGGATGCAACGCGGAATTCCGCCTCGGGGTCCTTATAGACCACACTGTCCATGAATTCATACGGATCGCATTTGTTGTAATACAGAGTCAGCATAAAGGGAGAAGCCACAAGATCGTAGGTCGAATACACGGTCGAGGCTTCGCCCTTTTTCTCTGCAAGCTCTGTGGCAAGAATCATGGCATCTCCGTAGCCCGGCATAAAGTCAGAGGCAGCAACCTTGTTGTATTCTCCTCCATAGTAATCCCTGGCAAACGAGACAAAGCCTCCAAAGAGAAGGACAAGGGAGAGCAGGGCGGGGAGAGCTGCAGCCTGGGAAGCAGCTTTGGCAGAAGCTCCGGAACCGGACTCCGGCTCTTTCAGGGCGGCTCCCTTCGTCATGGCGAGATAAAGGAACCGAAGTCCCATGACATACCAGTACACCAGCGGAAGGAACAGGAGAACGTCACGGTTGATGTCCTGCTGAATAAAGAGCGAGAACAGGAGCGCAGAAAGAAGGGCTGCGCCGAGCACGTCATTTGCAGCCTGCGCGGCGGGAGCTTCCTTTTCTGCAGTCCTTCTTCCGAACAGGATGCCTGCAAACATCACCGGGAAGGTGAAGCAGTACAGTGTCCAGTAGCCGGGCATTGCGTTCCAGGAGACCTCGCCGGGAATTCCGACAGTGAGCATGAGAAGCAGGTCCTTCAGATTGTGAAGAAGCGTGGAAGGAAGCGTCCGATCAAAGGCAACGAAGACGGAGCCGAAGTGACTGGACGTAAATTTCGGAAAGGAAATCCAGCTCGCCGCAATCTCCGGAACACCGAAGAAATTCACGGCGTAGAAAAGGGCAAGCGGAAGACACGTGATCACGAATACGGCAAAGCATCCTGCAAGCTGTCCGATTCGGATGCGTTTTGTCCGGAGAAGCCGGATGCAGACAAAAAGAAGCGTCAGCGGAATGACCACATTCGCGGAGCCGTAGGAATACAGACAGATGCCGAAGAAAAAGGCTGCAAGGAGATAAAGCCCTGTCTGCCTTCGGCTGTGCTCCGCAGTGCCTGCGCAGATGGCCTGCACCAGAGCAAACAGTGCGAGAAGCTGCCAGAAGGGCATGGTGTTGGAATCCAGACTCCAACGGGAGAGGATGATGTGCCACGGAGTCAGGGCAAGAACGGCAAGTCCTGTGAGCGCACAGCGCCTTCCGAAGGCCTTGTTCAGAAGAAGGAAGAACAAAAGCAAGGTCAGTGTGCCGAGAAATGCAGGAACCATGCGGATGGAGAAAATCCGGGAGCCGAAGAGCTTCGTGGTCAGAACGTTCAGATAAATCATGATGGGGCTTCCGCCGCCGGATCCCCAGGTGATGGGGTAAACGGGCCAGTGGTAGCCGTTGCGGTCAATGCCGTAGCCGGCAAGGCAGAAGGCTTCATAGCCGATCGAGGCCTCGTCCTGCTGCAGTCCGTCCGGAAGACCGGTCAGATTCCACATCCGGAGAAACGCACCGAAGATAAGAAGCAGGGCGGCAGCAGGGCGGAACAGCCTGCCGGTCAGGAGCTGATTCATACGCTGCAGGAGCAGAAAAAACCGGGAATTCTTCGAAGGAGAAATGCCTGAAGGGAGAGTCTTTCTGTTCTTCCGGGCGCAGAAGAGCGCGGTAAAGACAAGAACCGTTTCAAGTAAAATGGCGGCAGCATTGTAGTAATCAATTATTCTCATGAAGAATCTCCGTATCGTTTCACACAGCATGGTTTCGGCTGAAATGTTCGGGTCGAAATGCTCCGGCTGAAATTCCGCTGCTGCGGCAGCCGTTCCATTCAGTTTATCATATTTGGCTTTTCACGCCGCAATTTCCGCTAAAAAGTCCGCAAGGGCTGCCGATATTCCAAACGCCATTCGGGCTATAACTATAGATAAAAAAGACCACAAGAGGAGGATAACATGCAGCAGAAAAGCGCGGAGGAACGGAAATTCTGGGCTCAGTTTGATGCACTGGATATGGGCACGGGCTGGGATGACGAGGACATCAAAAAGCCGCAGATTATGATCGAAAGTGTTTACGGCGATTCGCATCCCGGAAGCTTTCACCTGAATCAGATGGTGGAGCAGGCGGTGTACGGCGTGTATGAAAAGGGCGGAAAGCCGGCAAAATATTACGCGACGGACATCTGCGACGGCTGTACGCAGGGCGGAGACGGCATGAATTATGTGCTGGCTTCCCGCGAAGCCATTGCCAACATGGTCGAGATTCACGGAAGTACGGTCGCCTGGGACGGCGTGATTATGTCCTCGAGCTGTGATAAGTCGATTCCGGCGCATCTGAAGGCAATCGCGCGCCTGAACATCCCGGCAATATTCATGCCGGGCGGCTCCATGCGCCCGGGCCCGAATATGACGACATCGATTGTGGCAGGTGACATTTCTCTTCGCGAAAAACGGGACGGGGCCATTACGCCGCAGGAAATTCGCGATTACAAGCTGACGGGCTGCCCTTCTGTGGGAGCGTGCTCATTCCTTGGGACAGCCTCCACGATGCAGTGCCTTGCGGAAGCCTTGGGCCTGACCCTTCCGGGAGCGGCACTTGTGCCTGCGACGATGCGGGATCTTCTCCAGTATTCCAGACAGGCAGGAAGAAAGATCATGGAGCTTGCGGAGAAAAATCTGACGCCCGACAAGATTCTGACAGCCAGTGCCTTCCGAAATGCAATCGTGGTGCATTCCGCAATCGGCGGCTCCACCAACGCAACGCTCCATTTGCCCTCCATTGCAAGGGAGGCCGGTGTGGAGCTTCCGATTGAGCTGTTCGATGAGATCAATCACCGGATTCCGCACATCGGAAATGTGTATCCGTCCGGATCGCAGCTGACAGAGAGCTTCTGGTTTGCGGGCGGTGTTCCCATGGTGGAGTGGATGCTGCGCGATTATCTGGATCTGGATGTCCTGACCGTGACGGGAAAGACGCTCGGAGAAAATCTGGAGGAGCTCTGGAAGGACAACTGGTTTGAGCGGAATCTTGGATATCTGCACAATTATGGTCTTGAGAGGGAGCAGGTCATTTTTCCTGTCGAAAAGGTAAAAGAAAAGGGCTCGGTTGCCATCCTGAAGGGAAACATTGCGCCGGAGGGCTCGGTGATCAAATATGCCGCCTGTGCGGAGAACCAGCGGGAGGTGGTCAATGCGAAGGCGCGGGTATTCAACTGCGAGGAGGATGCCTATGACGCAGTGGTGCGGAAACAAATCAACCCGGGAGAGGTCATCATTGTCCGTTACGAAGGCCCCCGCGGCTGCGGCATGCCGGAGATGGTTGCGACCACCGAGGCGATCTGCTGCGATGAGAGAATTAACGGAAATGTGGCGCTGATTACCGACGGGCGCTTTTCCGGAGCAACCAGAGGGGCAGCCATCGGACATGTTTCTCCGGAGGCGGCATCCGGGGGCCCGATTGCCTTTGTGGAGGAGGGAGATCTGATTTCCTATTCGGTCGAACAGCGCACGTTGAATGTGACCGGAATCGCAGGAGTTCCCTGCACACCAAAGGAGGCAGAGGCGGCTCTTGCAGAGCGCGCCGCAAAGGGAATCATTCCGAGAGAGCCGAGAAAGGGCTTCTACCGGATGTACACGAGCTATGCCCGCAGTGCCATGCAGGGCGGCGGGCTCGAATAAAGGGACAGGGAAAACAGAAAAAGGACAGAACCTGCAGGAAAGGCAGAAACGGACAGAAGAAAGGATGAGACTATGAAGGCAAATTATATTACACCGGCAGTAACCTTGTTTCAGGAGGATGGAACGCTTGATCTGGAGAGCCAGGGGAGGCTGTTCGAGCATCTGATTGCAAACGGGATCGACGGAATTCTGGTGCAGGGAAGCATCGGCGAGTTCTTTGCCATGGATCTGGAAATGCGCAAGGACCTGGCTGGCTTTGCCATCCGCAGCATTGCGCACAGAGTCCGCTGCATCATCGGAACCGCCTCCATGGTGGAATCGGAAATTGTTCCGTATTCCAACTGGTGTCTGGAGCAGGGAGCCGATGCGGTGATGATCATCTCGCCGTATTATTTCCGCTTTGACGATGCCAGTTTGTTCCGCTTTTACGATGAGCTCTTTTCTCAGATTCATGGCGCGGTATATATCTATAATTTCCCGGACCGCACCGGTTATTCCATTTCTCCGCAGGTGGTTCTGGAGCTTCGGAGAAAGCATGACAACCTGAAGGGCATCAAGGACACCATCAGCGGCATGGATCACACGAGAGAACTGATCAAAGCCGTCAAGAGCGAATTCCCGGATTTTGAGGTCTTCTCCGGTTTTGATGACAACGCGGCCCACAACGTGCTTTCCGGCGGTGACGGCATCATCGGAGGTCTTTCCAACGTGGTTCCGGAGCTTTGCAGCGCATGGATCCGCGCGATGAGAGAAAACGATGCGGAGGGCATTGCGGCAGGCCAGCAGCAGATCAACCGCCTGTTTGACATTTATGCCGTGGACTCATTGTTTGTTCCGATCATCAAGGAGGGATGCCGTCTTCGCGGCGTAGTCGGAAACAGCATCTGCACAAAGCCGATTCCGGAGGTGACGGCAGAGCAGACAGAGGAAATCCGGAAAATCCTTGCAAGAGAAGGCATCACGGTATAAACGGGAGTTTCAAAGGAGATTTCAAGGGAGATTTCAAAAGAGATTTCAAAGGAGATTTTCATGGGTGTTTCTTATGTTCTGATGACGGAAAACGAGGCTTTCTCCGGAGTAAAAAGAACGGCAGAGAAGGTTGCGGAGGATTTTCGCAGAGTGACAGGGATCAGGCCGGAGCTGAGGACGGAGGTCGGTGCAGACGATTTTCGGAAGGCTGCGGAAGAGAAAACAGCTGTCCTGGAGAAAGCAGCCAAAGAAACCGGAACGGGACAGGAAATCGTGATTCTTGCGGCAACCCTCGGGCACAGTCCTCTTGTGGAAAAGCTGGTGGAGAGCGGTCTGCTTTCGGAGAATCCGATTGGCCGGATTCAGGGAAAACGCGAGGTGTATCTTCGCGTCTTTCTTCCGGAAGCATTGGATGGAAAGGACCTTGTTCTGATTCTCGGAAGCGATAAGAGAGGAACGATCTACGGCCTGTTTTCCCTCTCGGAATACATCGGTGTGACCCCGCTGACCTTCTTTGGGGATGCTCCCTTGGTGCACAGGAAGGAACTGATTCTTGGAGAAGCGGTGAACGCCGTGTCGAAGGAGCCGTCAGTGGAGTACCGCGGCTTTTTCATCAACGACGAGTGGCCCGCCTTCGGAAACTGGTGTATGGAGCACTTCGGCGGCTTCAATGCGTCGCTGTATGACTGTGTGTTCGAGTTTCTTCTCCGTATGAAGGGCAATTACATCTGGCCTGCGATGTGGACCAGTTCATTTCCGCTGGATGGTCCCGGTCCTGCAGACATGGAGCTTGCCGATGAGTACGGCGTAATCTGGAGCTTCTCTCACCATGAGCCCTGCCTTCGCGCGAGTGAGGAGTGGGACAAGGTGCGCGGAGAAGCTTCGCCGTATGGAAACGCCTGGGATTTCCGCACAAACCGGGAGGGCCTTCTTCGCTACTGGGGAGATGCCCTGAAGGAGCGCGGCCGCTATGAGAACATGATCACCATCGGCATGCGGGGAGAGCGTGATTCGGCGCTTCTTGGAGAGGGAAGCCCTGTTGAGGACAATGTGGCTCTTCTGAAGGAGATCATAACCGCGCAGCGGGGGGTGATCTGCAGCCTGGAGCAGGAGGGGCTGGTGCGGGAAAATGCGCCGCAGATGCTTGCTGTCTACAAGGAGGTCGAGGAGTACTACTATGGGAACGAGAAGATCTCCGGACTGTATCAGTGGGATGGTCTGGACGGCGTTATCTGCATGCTGAGCGATGACAATTTCGGACATCTCCGGACACTTCCGACCAGTCAGATGCGGGAGCACAAAGGCGGCTACGGAATGTATTACCATCTGGACTACCATGGAAGTCCGGTTTCCTATGAATGGGTGGAATCAACCCCGTTTTCACAGGTCTGGGAGCAGATGACGGAGGCATGGGACTACGGCGTGCGAAAGCTCTGGATCGTCAATGTGGGCGACGTGAAATTTCATGAGGTTCTTCTGCAGTATTTCATGGATCTTGCGTATGACTATGAGCGCTTCGGCGGAGAGGAGCCGGAGCGTTATCTTCGCTACCCGGAGCATCTGATCCGGAAGAACTTCCCGGAGGAGCTGCCGGGAATGGACGGGGAGCTTCAGAAGAAGATCACGAAGGTCCTTACGGATTATCTGCATCTTGCGGAGCTTCGAAGACCGGAATCTCTTCACACGGGAATCTATCATGTAAGTCATGAGCTGGAGACAGACCGCATGCTGGAGATAACCGCTTCTCTGGATGCCAGAAACTATGAGATTCTGCACAGGCTCTCGGAGAAGGAAGAAAGCGCAGCGGCTTACCGGGGATATTACAGCATGATCGGATGGCCCTGCGCTGCGATGTGCAATCTGGTCCGGCTGTATCTGTTTGCGGGCAAGAACCACCGCTATGCACAGCAGGGACGCCCGGCGGCCGGCATCTGTGCGCAGAAGGCGAAGGAGTGCCTTCGCAGGGACAAGGAGCTGTCCGCGGAGTGGGCAGCGTTCCTTGGCGGAAAGTGGTCCGGTATGGAAAAGCCTCATCACATCGGCTTTACACAGTGGAACGACTTCGGAAGGCAGTACCCCGTGCTCATGGAGCTGGAGCCGACAGAGGATCCGATCCTGTGTGTTTCCAGGGCGGATGAGGATGAGACTGCTGTCCGTGTCTACGGAAGCCATGAGAAGCTGGTTGTGGATGATTTCCGGTACGAGGGGAACCGTGAGGTTCTTCTTGAAATTTCCAACAACGGAACCGGAGCGCTTTCCTTTGAGATCCGAAATCTTCCGGACTGGCTGAGAATCGAAAATGAGACAGGCCTGAAATTCCGTCAGACTGCAGCCGGTGAGCTTTCATCTGCACAGTCTTTCTCCGGTCAGCTTTCAACCGGTGAGCTTGCAAAAGTTTTTCTTTCCGTGCTTCGGGAGAACATTCCAAACGGGCCGGAGGAGGTGAGCACTGTTCTGGAGCTTGCGGGAAGTGACGAGACCATCGTTGACATTCCGGTGACGGCAAGAGAGAAAAGGACGGCACTTCCCGGTCAGGGACGAAACGGCGTGCTGGTTCTGGAGGCAGAGAATCTGATCCCCGGAAAGGCGGCGGAAAAAGCTTCCTGGAAGCCGCTTTCCTCCTATGGAAAATATGGCGGAGGCTGGAAGGTTTATCCGACAACGGCGGCCTTTGCGGCGGGCGATGCCGCGGCCCCCTCCCTTTTCGGAGAGCTGGAGATCTGCGAGGAGGGAGACTATGTCGTGGAGCTCCATGCGGCGCCGTCCAATCCGCTGGAATTCGTAAAGCCGCTGACGCTTGGACTTATGCTGGAGCAGAAGCCGGAAGAGACCGCAGAAGACCGGAAGGCGATGCGGCAGCAGGCAGAGCTGACTCTTGTCCGTGCGGAGAGAACGGTCGGTTCTCCTTCCAATGCGGCGTGGTGCAGGGCGGTACTGGATCAGGAAAGAATGGCACAGACGGTGTTTCACCTTCCGGAGGGCCGATACAAACTTTCCATTTTTGCAAGAGAGGCCGGCGTCATTCCGGAGAGAATCTATGTGTATCCGGAAAAAGCACCCATGCCGGAATCGTACCTTGGGCCAAACCGCACGAAATCACAAAAGGTTTGCAACAGATGACAGGAATCGGGAAAAACGGTGTGTTAGATTTTTTTCATAAGACATAATAAGAGAAACGACAGAAAAGTCTGCGGCGATTTTCCGGCGGCAGCAGAAAGGTAACTCATGCAAATCGCAAATCAAAGTGAAACCTTCCACAACCCGATTCTTTCCGGATTTTATCCGGATCCGTCCATCTGCAGGGTCGGGGAGGATTACTATATGGCAACCTCCTCGTTCAACTATTATCCGGGAATTCCTGTTTTTCACAGCAAAGATCTGATTCACTGGGAGCAGATCGGACATGGCATTCACCGCCCGGAGCAGCTGGATTATAAGAACTGTGAGGCAAGCCTTGGCCTGTGGGCACCGACCATCCGGTATCATGAGGGAACCTTCTATCTGATCAATACCTTTGTGTCCGAGGGACGCGAGGTAAATCGCGACAACTATATTCTGACGGCGAAGGATCCGGCAGGCCCCTGGAGTGACCCGGTTTTTATAGAGGGCGCGGACGGCATCGATCCCACAATCTTTTTCGATAAGGACGGGCGGATGTGGTATGCCGGCAATTACATTGAGAAGCATCCGAAGTATGAGGGGCATCACGGAATTTATCTGTGCGAGCTGGATCCTGTCACCTTCCAGTTCATCGGCGAGAGAAAGGTAATCTGGGACGGCGCGCGGACGACCAGCAAATGGATTGAGGCACCGCACCTGTATTTTATCAACGGCTGGTATTATCTGATGGTCGCAGAGGGAGGCACCTTCTCCAATCACTGCGTGATGATGGCAAGATCGGAGCGCGTGGACGGCGATTATGAAATCTGCCCGCGAAATCCTATCGTGACGCACCGGCATCTTCCTCTTGCAAGAGAGATTTCGGTGACCGGACATGCGGACATCGTAGAGACGCCCGGCGGCGAGTGGTGGATGGTTCTTCTGGCGGTCCGCCCGTACGGAGATTTCCAGTTCAACACCGGACGTGAGACCTTCCTTGTTCCCTTCCACTGGGAAAAGGACGGATGGCCCCTTCTGGATACGGAGGACGGCATTGTGCACAGCACGGAGAGAAAGCCGGACCTTCCGGAGTTTCTTCCCTCCGGCGTAAATCCGATGGAGCAGACGGTAATGGATTCGTTTGACGGGGAGGAGCTCGATCTTCGCTGGAATACCATTCTGGCACCGGAGAGCAGCTTTTATTCCCTGAAGGACAGACCGGGCTTTCTTCGGCTCTCACTTCTTCCTGCAACGCTCTGGAAGAAGGACCCGGCGGATCGCTGGCACACGGAGCAGCCATCCTGCGTGGTACGCCGTCAGCAGCACCACACCTTTGAAGCAGCGGCGCGGATGGAGTTTGACCCGCAGAGCAAAGAGGAAGAGGCGGGACTGGTGCTTCTTCAGGATGACCGCTTCAGCTATCTTCTGACAGTGGGCCGGAACGAGGACGGAGCGAAGGTGATCCGCCTTGCCGGAACGGAGAATGGACATCACAGCGTATTGAAAGAGCTGGAGCTTTGCTGCGATGGAGAAGGCTGCAGCAAGGGCATCGTTCTTGGAACCACCTGCCGCAATGAAGTCTACGATTTCTGGTATGAAGCAGCAGAAGAAAATGGGAAAGGCGAGCGCATTCCGGTGCAGACGGACCTCCCGGCCAGGCTTCTGAGCTCCAATGTCAACGAGGGCTTTACCGGAGCATATCTTGGCATGTATGCAAGCTCCTGCGGCACAGAAAGTGAGAACAAGGCAGATTTTGACTGGTTCCGTTATCAGGGTGACAGAATCTGAGCAGATATCGAAAAGAAAAGCGGCTGTCGGGATGGATCGATGGCCGTTTTCCTGTTTGGGGAAGGAAGCGAAGCATGAAGCTGAAATTATCAGGATTTTTATCGGACGGAGCCGTTCTTCAGAAGGATGAGAGGATCCCGATCCGGGGCATGGGAACTCCCGGGAAACGGGTCCGGGCGGTTCTTAAGAAAAGTGCGGCGATGACGTTGCGCGCGGGTTTCCATTCCGGGGAGAACGTAAATTCCGGAGAGGCTGTCACTGAGGGAGAGACCGTGGCTTCCGGAGAGACTGTGGTTCCCGGAGACGGCAGATTTTGTCTGGAGCTGGATCCGCTTCCTGCGGGAGGCCCGTATGAGCTCTGCGTGACCGAAGAAGAGAATTCCGTTACGGTTTCTGACCTTCTGATCGGCGCAGTCTGGTACGTGTCGGGGCAGTCCAACATCGATGTCGATATGGAACGCTGCCGGGACTCCTATCCGGAGATCATCGAAAGCTGTCAGGATGATGGACTTCGAACCTTCCGCATCACGGAGCATGCAGATTACCACGGGCCGCTCGATGAGCCTTTGACGGGGGAGTGGAAGAAGGCCGGACCGGAGTCGATCCCCGGGTTTTCCACAACGGGGTATTTCTTTGCAAGAGCGCTTCGGAAAATGACGGGAATTCCGGTTGGCTTCATTCAGGCATCGCTCGGAGGCTCCCGGATTACCTCCTGGCTTTCGAGAGAGATGCTGGAGGGAAATGAGGATTACCGGCCGCTTCTTGAGGAGGCAGAGCGTTATGCGGACGATGCCTTTCTTGCGGAAGTGATCCGGCAAAATGACGAGGGCCCAAGGGCGTGGAAGGAGAGCCTTTCCGCAGCGGATGAGGGCAGAAGGAATGCATGGGAGAAGCATCCGGAGGAAATTCGAAAAAACGGAACCCGCGTTTTACTTCCCTGCTTTTTCCGGGATACGGAGCTATCGGGCTTTATCGGAAGCGTCTGGCTGACCCGGGAATTTGTCCTTCCGCCGGAGATGGCCGGAAAAAGTGCAGGACTTTGGCTGGGAACGATGGTGGATTCGGACGAGGTTTACATCAACGGCGTCAAGGTTGGGGAGACGGCATACCAGTATCCTCCGCGCAAATACCGGGTGCCGGAGAGACTTCTTCGTGCGGGGAGCAACACCATTACGATCCGGCTGGTTGTGGAGAACGGGGAAGGCAGGTTTACGCCCGGAAAGGGATATTTTCTCTTTAATGACCAGGGCGTTTCGGACCTGAAGGGGACCTGGTTTTACCGGAAGGGCGCAGCCTGCGGGCCCATCCCGCCGACGGATTTTGTGAACTGGAAGGCAACCGGTCTGTTCAATGGAACGGCGGCCCCGTGCTTTCAGGTGCCGGTAGAGGGCATGGTCTGGTATCAGGGGGAAGCCAATACGCATCAGCCCTATGATTATCTGGATCTGATGAAACGCTATGTGAATGGTTACCGGAAGCTCTGGGGAAAAGAGCGGCTGCCTTTTTACTATGTGCAGCTTCCAAATTATGATGTGGATCTGAACCAGGATGTGCAGTGGCCGGATTTACGGGAGAAGCAAAGAAGAGCACTGGAGGAGATTCCGTATTCCGGAATGGCGGTGACAATGGATCTTGGCGAGGACAATGATCTTCATCCGCATGGGAAGATGGAAATCGGAAGACGTCTGGCACTCCTTGCGGCACATGATCTTTACGGAAACGAAGCGGAATGTACGGGGCCGGTACCTGTGAGGGCAGAGGTGACGGACGAAGGTGTCCGGATTTCTCTTGCACACGCGGAGGGTTTGTATGTGGCTTCTCTGGAAAAGGGAAGTGTTCTTCGGGATGCAGAGCTTGTGGCAGAGGATGGAAGCGTATATCAGGCAAGAGTATCCGTGGAGGTAAGTGCTTCGGACGGGGAAGGAAAAGCGGGCAGCGGGAAAAACGGGGAAACCGAGGTTTGTCTTATTTTCTCCTGCTCCTCGATGAAGGGAAAGCCTGCCGAGGTGCGCTACGCATACCATAATGTCATGCACGGTGCCATGATTTATAATGGAGCCGGACTTCCGATGAGCCCGTTTGCAATGCGGGTGTGTTAAAACAACAGGGACCGGTGACCGGAGCAGATGAAATCCGGCCAACCAATACAGAAAAACAAGGGGTTGAACAATTCTATGCGTACTTTATTCAACGACAACTGGACATTTCTTGAAATGCCGGTGGGAACGGAACTGGCCGATGCGCAAAAGGAAGCTGCAAGCGGACGCTTCGCACCGGTGCAGATTCCGCATGACTGGCTGATCGGAGACAGCAGAGATCTTTACCGCGACGGAACCGGTTGGTATCGGAAAACGTTTGCGCATTCGTCAAAGGAAAATGACACGGACAGAACCTTCCTGATTTTCGACGGAATCTACATGAACAGCGTGGTTTATCTGAATGGTGCGAAGATCGGTGAATGGAAGTACGGCTATACGCGTTTTTCTCTGGAGCTGACCGGAATGCTTCTGGAAGGGGAGAATGAGCTGATGGTCAGCGTGACCTTCCAGAGCCCGAATTCCCGCTGGTATTCCGGCGCCGGAATCAACCGGAACGTCTGGCTGATGGAGACAAAGACGCTCTGCATTCCGGACGGAGGCGTTTATACGCATGCCGGAAAGGCGGCAGACGGCGGCTGGGAGCTTCGCGTGGAGACAGAGATGCTGGGGCCTGCAGAGGAGATCTCTGCAGAAGCGGAGCTGCACCTGTATGACGGAGACAACGAGGTTTTCCCTTCTTCTGCTGAAGAAGCAGAGCCGCTGGCAGCGGTGCAGGGACATGCTGCCTGCAAAGTGCTTCATTTTGCCCCGGAGGCCGGGATCCGGGTCTGGGATCTCGAGGATCCGAAGCTGTACCGCCTGCAGGTTCAATTAAGAGCTCCCGACGGAGCACTGCTGCAGGAGGAGAACCTCCGGATCGGCTTCCGCGAAACGGCCTTTGACCCGGAGCAGGGATTTCTTCTGAACGGAAGAAGGGTGAAGATCAACGGAGCCTGCCAGCACCCGGATCAGGGAGCACTCGGAACCGTCTTCCGGCTGGATGCGCTGCGGAGGCAGTTCGAGATCCAGAAGAAGATGGGTGTCAACGCCATCCGTCTTTCTCACAATCCGTTCCCGGCGGAAACGCTGGATCTTGCGGATGAGATGGGACTCCTTATCATGGACGAAGCGTTCGATATGTGGGAGAGGTGCAAGACGGAGTTTGACTATGCCCGCTTTTTCGATGAGTGGCAGGCAAGAGATGTGGAGAGCTTTGTCCGGAGAGACCGCAATCACCCCTGCGTGATTCTCTGGAGCATCGGAAACGAAATTTATGACCAGCATGCGGGCGAGCGCGGCTACGAGGTGTCGAAGCTTCTGATGGAGGAGGTGCAGGCGCTGGATCCCTGCAGGAATGCCCGCGTCACAACCGGCTCCAACTACATGCCGTGGGAAAATGCGCAGCATTGCGCGGAGCTGTACAAGATTGCCGGATACAACTATTCGGAGAAATATTACAAAGATCATCATAAAACGCACCCGGACTGGGTCATTTACGGATCGGAGACAAGCTCCATCTGCGCAAGCCGCGGCATTTATCACTTCCCGCTGAGGGCGGGGATCCTGGCGGATGAGGATGAGCAGTGCTCTGCGCTTGGAAATTCGGTGACAAGCTGGGGGGCAAAGAGCATGGAAACCTGTGTTTCCATCGATCGGGATCTGGATTTCTCCATGGGACAGTTCCTCTGGACCGGTTTTGATTATATCGGAGAGCCGACGCCTTATCACACGAAGAATTCCTACCTCGGAATCATTGATACCGCCGGCTTCCCGAAGGATGCCTATTATGTCTGGCAGTCTGCATGGACCGATGTCCGGACAAATCCGATGGTGCATATTTTCCCTTACTGGGATTTCAATGTCGGTCAGGAGATCGATCTGCGCGTCTGCTCAAACGCAGAGGAGGTGGAGCTTCTCGTCAACGGGGAGAGCCTCGGAAGACAGAAGCTGGACCATGCGAAGGGGAGCGGTGCGCATCTGATTGCGGACTGGCAGGTCGCCTATGCTCCGGGCGAAATCACTGCGATTGCCTGGCAGGACGGAAAAGAGATTGCCCGTCAGACGCGGCATTCTTTCGGAAATACCGACCGCTTCGTGATCCGCGAGGAAAAGAGAGAACCGGAAAATGCGGGCAATGCGAAGCTCTGGAGGCCGGAGGAAATGGAGCTCGTGCAGAAGAGTGTCCCCAGGCTTCATTTTTACGAAATCAGTGCCGTGGACGCAAACGGCTATCCGGTGGAGAATGCGTCGGATCGCGTCAGGGTCTTTGTCAGAGGCGGAAGACTTCTCGGACTCGACAACGGAGACAGCACGGATTATGACAGCTACCAGTCCTGTGAGAGAAACCTCTTCTCCGGAAAGCTTCTTGCCATTGTGGAAGAGGACGAAGCGGAAGGAAATGCAGAAGAGAATGAGAAGAGAGGAGACGGCCCTGAGCTTACGGTGGAAAGAGCCTCCGTGGTTCCGGTCCGCAAGGTGATTCTTCATGCGGAGGACGGACAGGTCTTTGATCCGGAGCACAAGGTCCTTCGGGCACGCGCTGAGATCGCTCCGAAAGCTGCCTGCGACCATGAGGTTGTTTTCTCTGCGGTGGACGACAACGGTGTGCAAACGAATATTGTTCAGCTGTCTCAGAACGGAAATGAGGTGACGATGACTGCGCTGGGAGATGGGGCGTTCCACCTTCGGGCAACCTCGAAGAGCGGGACGGAGCATGTCCGTCTGATTTCTCAGCTGGAGTACAAGGTGGAAGGTCTTGGACCTGCCTATCTGGACCCTTACGGTTTTATTTCGGCCAGTCTGTACACCGGCGTCATCGGAGAGGTCGGAAACGGCAATGAGAAGGGTATCGCAACCTCCCGCGACGGGGAGACGACGGTTACGTGGTCCGGGATGGACTTCGGGCCCGTTGGCTCCGATGAAATTACGATCCCGATTTTCGCACTGGACGGAAGCGAATATCCGATCGAAATCTGGGAGGGAGTTCCCGGCGAAGAAGGAGCAGAGCTTCTTGCAAAAGAAATCTACTGCAAGCCCAGCATCTGGAACGTATATCAGCCGGCAACCTATCAACTGTCTCACCGCCTGAAGGGACTTGCAAGCTTCAGCATCCGCGTGCATCAGAAGATCCACATCAAGGGTTTTTCCTTCACGAAGCTGGAGAAGGCGTGGACGAAGCTTACCGCCTCGGAGTCGGACGGCGTATACGGAGATTCCTTCCGCGTGGATGGCGATGCGGTGCGCGAAATCGGCAACAACGTATCACTGCTGTTCAAGGACATGGAGTTTTCTTCCCATCCGCTGCATGGAATCCGCATCTGCGGAAGCACGCCGCTGGAGGGAAATACGATTCATGTGCGGTTCTATGACGGGGCGACAGAGGAAAAGGAGATTCTTGAATTCCGCAGGGATGGCGGAGAGGTGCAGGAGTTTGCATTGAAGGAACGAACCGGGAAGTGGGACCTGACCTTTGTCTTCCTTCCCGGCTCCCATTTCGATTTCGAGTGGTTTGAATTGTTCTGACCCAGTCAGATGGTTTTTCCCTCGTGATTGTTCTTCTGGTTGATTTCCCGGAAAGAAGATGGCGTCATTTCCTTCTCTGCCTTGAACACGCGTGTGAAGGTGGAGAGGGAATTGAAGCCGGACTGCATGGCGACATCCGTGATCGACAGATCCGGGTTTGCAAGGAGCTGCTCGGCAGTCTCCAGACGACGCTGAATCAGGTACTCATGGCTGGAATAGCCGGTGAACTCCTTGAACAGGCGGGAAAAATGAAACTTGGAAAAGCCTGCGATCTCGGCCAGACGATCGGTGTTGATTTCCTCATCGAGGTGGTCGGTGATATAGTTGCAGACCTCCATGAACTTCGTTACATACTCCTGCCGTTTGTCCTTCGGGAATTCCCGGGAGTGGGAGACGCGGTAAACATCGGTCCTTCCGATATAGGCGAAGAATTCCAGAAGCCTCGACCAGATCATGGCTCCGCAGTAGGGGGCATCCTCGTCATATTCCCGGATGACATCGCGAAGAAGCTCCTGAAGCTTCTCGTTCAGAGGCGGATACGCCGTCTGCGTGATCAGAAGATAGGGCTGAATCGCCTGCATCATCTGCCGGAGTCCGCGGAACATTTTCAGAAGATTGTAGTCAAAAAGAATGAAAATACGCTCGCCGCTTTCCGGCGGGGTATAGGAGTGGATGGTTCCGGGCGCGACGACAAGAATATCGCCCGGCGCGAGAACATTCTCTTCGGTTCCGATCTTCACCGTGTAGTTCTCCTCAAGAGGATAAAGAATTTCAATGGCAGAGTGCCAGTGCGATGGAAAGTGAATGGTATTCCGGTTGTGATACAGGCGGATTCCCTGAACCTCGGAATATTCGACCTCCTCACGGATTCCGTGGAGGTGCGGATAAAATTCTTCAAAAGCGGCGGAATTGTCGCCGTCTAATCTGGGATCACGCATGGCATGGTTTCCTTTCTGCAAACGGTGCGGGCGCGATCACCTGCGCCTCGTATCTTTCATTTCAGTATAAGGCATAATCTGCTTTTCGCAAAGTCAGTCAAAAAAAGCGCACATTCTGAAGGGAAGAAGCGCAGAAAGCTTTTATACAATAAAAATATATATGCCTGCAAACAGATCAATAAGGAGGAGCATTCACATGAGCGAATGGAAACAGCTGTGGCTGCAGTATCATCCGGTCGCAGACAAGGGCTTTGCAGCTTACGCGGAGAAGGTTGTTCTGGAGGACTTTGAAGAGTCCGGCGTCATTGGAAGTGTACGGGAAGAGCTGACAAGGGGACTTTCCGGCATGCTGGGGAAGGAGCCTGTTTTTGCAAAAGAGGCAGAAGGGTCCTGCATCCGGATTATTAAGGAAGCTTTTCTTGATTCTGTAAATGATTATGCAAGTGGAGAAGCTCTCTCCGATAACCAGAAGGCGGAGAGCTATCGCATTCAGGTGACCCCGGAGGAAATCCGGATCGAGGCAGCAGGAGAAAAGGGCGCTCTTTACGGCGTTTTTGCTCTGCTTCGCGCCATCGGAACCGGAAAATCCCCGGAGGAAGCAGAAGAGACGGCAGTTCCGTCCAATCCGCTCCGCATGCTGAATCACTGGGACAATATGACCAATGATATTGAGCGAGGATATTCCGGAGATTCCTTCTTCTTCCGGGACGGCACGGTTCTTGTGGATGAAAGAACCAGGGATTATGCGCGCCTTGTCTCGAGCGTTGGCATTAACGCCGTTGTCATCAACAACGTTAACGTAAAGGGCGATGCGACGGACCTCATTACCGACCGTTATTTTGACCAAATGGCAGCAATGTCGGAGATCTTTGCGGCATACGGAATCAGCCTGTATCTCAGTCTGAACTTCGCTTCTCCGATTGAAATCGGCGGTCTGGACAACTGCGATCCTCTGAATGAGGAGGTTATTGCATGGTGGAAGGAGAAGATTGCCGAGGTATTTGACCGGATTCCGAATTTCGGCGGTTTCCTGGTAAAGGCGGATTCGGAGGGGCGCCCTGGCCCGTTCACCTATGGAAGAACGCAGGCCGACGGTGCCAACATGCTGGCAGATCTGGTGAAGCCCTACGGCGGAATCATCATCTGGAGATGCTTTGTTTACAACTGCACGCAGGACTGGCGTGATTATAAGACAGACCGCGCAAGATCCGGCTATGACAACTTCAAGGCAATGGACGGCGATTATCACGACAACGTGATCCTTCAGATCAAGAACGGCCCGATGGATTTCCAGATTCGTGAGCCGATTCACCCGCTGATGGGAGGCCTTCGGAAGACCAATCAGATGCTGGAGGTGCAGATTGCACAGGAATACACCGGTCATCAGATTGATGTCTGCTATCTGATGCCGATGTTCAAGGAGGTTCTGGAGTATCACACCTACTGCACGAATCACCCGGAGGAGGATGACAGGCAGCAGGCGGGTGCCGGTGATCAGGTCAAGGATATCGTCAGCGGCAGAACCTTCGGAAATCAGAAGAGCGGCATGGCCGGTATGGCGGCCGTAGCAAATACCGGAAACGATGCGAACTGGACCGGAAACGATCTGGCAGCCGCAAACCTTTACGGCTTCGGACGCCTTGCGTTTGACACGGAGCTTTCCAGTGAGGAAATCGCAAAAGAGTGGGCGCGTCTTACCTTTGATACCGACGAGGAGGCGGTGGATACCATTGTGAAGATTCTGATGGAATCCCGCGCAGTTTATGAGAAATATACGAGTCCTCTCGGAATCGGCTGGATGGTGACACCGGGCTTCCATTACGGCTGCAGTGTGGATGGCTATGAGTATTCCCGCTGGGGCACCTATCACCGGGCGGATCACCTGGGAATCGGAGTGGATCGCTCCAGTCATGGAACCGGCTATGCGCAGCAGTATTATCCGGAGAATGCGGAGAAGTATGAAGACCCGGCAAAATGCCCGGAGGAGCTCCTTTTGTTCTTCCATCACATTCCCTATACCTGGAAGCTTTCTTCCGGACAGAGCCTGATTCAGTATATTTATGATTCTCATTTTGAAGGCTATGAAGAGGCAGAAGGTATGGCGAAGGCCTTTGTCGGACTGAAGGGAAGAATTCCGGAGGATTCTTATTCCAATATTTCGGAACGCTTCGAACTGCAGCTTCAGAATGCAAGAGAGTGGCGTGATCAGGTGAATTCCTACTTCTTCCGCAAGAGCGGAATTCCGGATGAAAAGGGAAGAACCATTTATTGAGGAAAATCTGCTTATTATATAAGAAGGAATCCGAAGAGCCCGCAGCCTTTGTATAAGCTGCGGGTGCTTTTATGATCTGCATAGCAAGAAATACAATATAAACAGCAAATATTGCAATGTGACGGAAAAAGAAATGGGTTGTTGGCGGTTCTGTACACTGCAAAGTGGCCGTCAGTATACGAAGTGCACAACAGTTACGCACAAAATGGCAAAGATCACGCAAAATCTGAAGAGTAGGAGCAATATCGGCATGTTAAAGTAAGACCATCCTGAAACACATTATTATTTTGAGGAGGGAAAAGTTTGATGGCAGCGAACAACAAGAAAAAAGCCAAAAACGATGTTTTCCAGCAGGAAAGTCTCGGAAGACATCTCAAAAAGTACTGGCAGCTGTACGTAATGATGCTGATCCCGGTGATCTACTATGTGATCTTCCGGTACGTGCCGATGGTCGGCAACATCATTGCATTTCGCCGTTACCGGGCTGGAAGCAGCATCTTCGGCGATGAGTGGAGCGGTCTGAAGTACTTCAACCAGTTCATCAAGGATACGAATTTCTGGAGAGCCTTCCGTAATACCCTTGCACTGAACATCAAGTATCTGGTGATCAGCTTCCCGATTACCATCGTCTTCGCGGTTCTTCTGAACGAGATCAAGAACGTACATTACAAGAAGCTGGTGCAGACAATTTCCTATCTGCCGCACTTCATTTCGATGGTTATCGTGGCTGGAATGATCCGTGAGCTGGTTTCCACCAGCGGCCCGATCAACAGCCTGATCGCTTCGATGGGCGGTGAGCCGATTCCGTTCATTTCTCTTCCGCAGTGGTTTACGACCATCTTCGTAACCTCCGGCATCTGGCAGGGACTTGGCTGGGGCACCATCCTTTATCTGGCAGCAATGTCCGGCATCAACCCGGAGCTGTATGAAGCAGCGAGCCTTGATGGCGCAAACCGTCTCAAGCAGATCTGGCACGTTACGCTTCCCGGAATTCTTCCGACGATCATGACACTCCTGATCCTGAACATCGGTTCCCTTTGCGGCTCCGCTGCATTCGAGAAGGTCTTCCTTCTGTATCAGCCGACCACCTATGAGACGGCAGATATCATTGCAACCTATGTTTACCGTATGGGTCTCGGATCCGGAAACTACAGCTATGCAACTGCAGTTGGCCTTTTCCAGGGTCTCATTAACATTGTTCTCCTGACAGCAGCCAACATCTTCTCCAAGAAGACAACCGGCAGCGGTCTGTATTAATGAAGAGAAAGGAGAGTAAGAAAGATGGCAAAGAAAGTCAAAGATACGCCGGAAGCTTCCCGTATGATCGTATCTCCGGGTTACCGGGCCTTCACGATTTTCAATGATATTCTGATCGGCATCATCTGCCTCGCGATGCTGTATCCCTTCCTGTATCTGATCGCACAGTCCTTCTCTTCCACGGAAGCCATTGTTGCGGGCAAGGTCGGCATTGTTCCGGTGGGATTCAGCGTAGACACGTATAAATATGTTCTTTCCAGCGGAGTTTTCCTTCCGGATTACCTGAACACTCTGATTTACGCAGTGATCGGTACGGTTTCCGCACTGGTGCTGTCCAGCCTTTTGGCTTATCCGCTGTCCAAGCCGGAGCTTCGCTGCAACAAGTTCATCGGACCCTTTATCATCTTCACGATGTACTTCGCAGGCGGCATGATCCCGAACTATATCCTGATGGTATCTCTGGGACTGAAGGATACCGTCGCAGCATTCATCCTTCCGGGTGTCATTTCCACCTATTACGTCATTCTGATGCGTTCCTTCTTCGAATCTGTTCCGAAGGAGCTTGAGGAAGCGGGTGAGATCGACGGACTGTCCCGGTTCGGGGCCTTCATTCATGTGGCTCTTCCGATGTCCAAGCCGATTCTTGCAACGATGACGCTGTTTTATCTGGTTCAGTACTGGAACGACTGGTTTGATGCATTCCTGTATCTGGACACCCAGTCCAAGTGGCCGGTTGCCTATTATCTGAGAAACCTGATTTCGACATCCAGCTCCTCCGCAGAGGATGCCGGAGAGGCGCTTACGATTGCAGCGAACATCAAATCCTGCGCCATGGTTCTGACGGCAGCACCGATCATCTGTGTGTACCCGTTCATTCAGAAATACTTTGTTGCCGGCATGATGCTCGGCGGCGTCAAGGGCTAAAGACGGAAAAACGTCTCAAGGGGTAATGATCCTGATCGGCAGAAGCCGGGACGCCGGTATTCTGCAGACGGGATGTTACATAGAGGGCGGATCATGATTATGAGCCATGATCCGGAAATTCATATCACAAGGAGGTAATATGAAAAAGAAACTCATTAGTGCAGTAATGGCAGCTGCGATGGCTGCATCTGTACTGGCAGGCTGCGGAAGCAGCTCTTCCGGCGCGGATCAGGCCAAGACAGACGCTGCTGAGGAATCCACCGATGCAGCCGAGGAAGAGGAAGCTGTTCCGGATGAGAACGGTGTTTACCAGGCGGATGGCTACACCTACGGCAGCAAGTTCTATTCCGAGGAGCCTGTTACCTACACCATGTTCTTCAACGACAACGATGCTTATCCGATTCAGGATTCCTGGAGCGAAGAGGGTGGTGTTTTCTGGGCAATTGAGCAGGCTACCAACGTTCATCTTGATATCACCATCGTAAACAATGCGGACTATGCTCAGAAGGTATCTCTTGCCATTAACTCCGGCGAGGCTCCGATGATCATTCCGAAGATCTATTCCGAGACCAGCTATGTAAACGGCGGCGGTGTTGTTCCGGTTTCCGATTATGTGAAGTATATGCCGAACTACACCAACTTCTACAACGAGTACAACATGGAAGATGACGTCAACACTCTGAGACAGGAGGATGGCAAGTATTATCGTCTTCCGGGTCTGAAGGAGACCGCTCTGCAGGATTATACGCTGCTGCTTCGCGACGATATCTTCAAGGCAGCCGGCTATGATGTTGCTTCTCTTGAGAAGGACTGGACCTGGGATGAGTTCGCAGATGTCCTGATCGGCGTAAAGAAGTACATGGTTTCTGAGGGAATGTGCTCCGACAGCGATTACATCTGGTCTGACAGATGGTGCGGCGCGGATTCCGGATACGGCTCCGGCGGATGCCTCCTGAACCTCATCTCCAGAAGCTATGGAATCTACACCACATGGAGCACGGCAGGAACCAATGCTGCGGATCTGTATTTTGATGCAGATGCAGATGAGTTCAAGCTCTCCGGCACCAGCGATGCATACAAGGAGTACATGGCTGTTGTCAAGAAGCTTGTTGACAACAAGATCCTGGATCCTGAGACCTGGTCTCAGCAGGATTCCACTGCGGACAATAAGTTCTACACCGGCAAGACCGCTCTGATTATGACCAACCGTGCCCAGACAACCGCTCAGGTTGAGGGACTGACCTCTCAGCTTGGCGAAGGCAACTTCGAGGTTTATCGCTGCGTTGTTCCGAAGGGAACCACCAACTATCAGGCTGAGAACTCCCGTCTTGAGTGCGGCATTATGATTTCCTCCAAGGCTAAGGATGAGCTTGGCGACGAAGGCTTCAAGAAGATGATGCGTTTCGTTGACTGGCTGTGGTACAGCAACGAAGGACTTACCCTCACCAAGTGGGGCATCGAAGGTGAAGACGGAACCTACACCGTTGATGCTGACGGTAAATTCGCTCTGAATCCTCAGTACTATTGCGGCGGCCTCTCCATCGCACAGACTGCTGATGATCAGGAAGACATGAGACTCAAGTATGGCTTTGCATGCGGAAACTTCATGTACAGCGGAACCGCTGATCTTCTGACCTCCAATTTCTCTGAGGATCTGCAGGACTTCTACAAGCGTCAGGAAGAGTACAGAGAGCTTCGCCCGCTTGATCCGGTCATCGCTCTTTCCGAGGATGATTCCGAGCAGATGAATCTGTGGGCAACTCCTCTGTTCAGCACCGAGAACACCTGGACACTGAAGTTCGCTATGGGCCAGGCTGATGTTGAGAAGGACTGGGATACCTATGTAGCAGAGCTCGAAGGCCAGAACGCTCAGAATGTTCTTGACATGTACAACGACTACTATCAGAAGAGCAAGACCAACTGATAGAGAGCAAGACAGAGAAACAAAAAATCAAACAGAACATGAACCGGCGGCAGGGATGCATGGTGTCGGGACATGAGAAAAGAGACGGGCGGATCCTGTAATGGGACCCGCCCGTTTTTGCGCATGAGATGGCGATAAAAACGCACGGATTGAATAGTCAGAGCTTGGCTTTTTTGCCATACTATCCTTAAATACAGAACGGAAAGGATACCGGATCGGAAAGGGGGGAAAATGTCACTTTTCGGAGGATTGAATTATAACGACCTCGGAGGCACTCTGGATGCAGAGCAGGGAGACCGCTCCTCGAGGGGATACACCTGGCATCAGATTGTGGACAATTTCTCCCGCCTGTTTGTTACGAACCTGATCTGTGTTCTGTTTCTGGTTCCGGCGCTGACGGGCTTTATGCTCGGCTCCCTCTGGAACCGGCCGCAGCTTCTCCTGCTCGCCGGAGTTCTTGGCGGAGCGCTTGCGGCGCCTTCCTATATCGCGATGTACGATGCCGCCCTGATGTCCTATCGGGGTTATCCCGGAAGATGGTGGGAGCGATACAAGCTGGTCTTCAAAAGGGAATGGAAGGGAAGTCTTGTTCCCGGAATGGTGATCGGACTGATTGCTGCGATGGCTGTGAACATTCTCACGAACCTGTACGATGGGAACCGTCTGCCGGATATGATGCTGGCCTCCATCATCCTTGTGACGGTGGCTGCACTTGCAATTTATACCTATCTGTGGATTCAGAGACTGATGCTCGATCTTTCCCTGAAGCAGATCATTAAGAACAGCTGGCTGATGATCATGATGCACCCTGTGGTTACGCTCGGTGCGGTTGCCTTCCAGCTTGCTTACTGGGGGGTGCTTTTGATTCTGTATCCGTATTCTTTCGTTTTCCTGTTCTTCCTCGGCGTATGGTTTCCGGCATTTATGACGGTGCGGATTGTTTACAACACACTGGATAGGGACATGCGTCTGGATGAGCGCTATGAACAGGCACAGGCACAGGAAGACGAATCATAAATATAATGAATATTACATGTAAGGAGGATATTACAATGGCAACAATGAAGGGTGCTTTCATGCACGGACTGGACAACATGATTATCAAGGAGATTCCGAAGCCGACAGCAGGAAAGGGAAATGTTGTGGTTTCTCTGGAGTATGTCGGAATCTGCGGATCGGACGTTCATTACTATCACAGCGGCAAGTGCGGAGCTTATGAGGTGGATATGAGCCAGGACTACATGCTTGGCCACGAGACTGCAGGAACCGTTGTAGAGGTTGGCGAAGGCGTTACGACTCTGAAGGTTGGCGACCGTGTCTGCCTGGAGCCCGGCATTACAGACGGAACCTGCGAGTTCTGCAAGGAAGGCAAGTACAACCTTTGCCCCGACGTTCAGTTCCTTGCAACTCCTCCGGTTGCAGGCTGCAACGAGGAGTTCATCGAGTTCCCTGCAGATTACTGCTTCAAGCTTCCGGAGAATGTCTCCACGAAGGAAGGTGCGCTGATCGAGCCCCTTTCCGTCGGCTTCCATGCAGCAAATCAGGGCGATGTACAGGTCGGTGAGAGCGTTCTGATTCTTGGCGCGGGAACCATCGGTATGACGACTCTTCTCTCCTGCAAGGCGCACGGCGCAGGCAAGATCATCGTCGCTGACCTGATCGATGCGAAGCTTGAAATTGCGAAGCAGATCGGTGCGGATGTTGTCATCAACAGCGGAAGAGAGGATGTCTTTGAGGCGGTGAAGGCGGCAACAAACGGCGAAGGCGCAGAGAAGGTATTCGAGACCGCAGGCTCTGCGGTTACCATCGCACAGACTCCTTTCCTGGTAAAGAGAGGCGGAACGATCGTTCTGGTCGGCATTTCCGTGAAGCAGGAGATTGAGTACAACTTCGCTCAGATCATGGACAAGGAAGCAACCATCAAGTCCGTGTTCCGTTATCGTAACATTTATCCGAGAGCGATCGCAGCAGTTGCCAAGGGCGCGATTGATGTGAAGCCTCTGGTGACACATGAATTTGATTTTGATCACATTCAGGATGCTTATCAGGAAGCGCTGAACAACAAGACCGATGCGCTGAAGGTTGTTGTGAAGGTGAAGTAATCGATTCTCCGGCAAGCTGATATAGGGTCTCCGGCACTGTTTCTGACAGGGCCGGAGCTTTGTAATAAAAATCAAAAACGAGGGGTAATTGAAATGGACAGAAAGACAGCAAGAGCACTTGCAGAGGAGCTGGTTGGGAAAATGACTCTGGAGGAGAAGGCATCCCAGCTGAAATACGATTCTCCTGCCATTGAGCGTCTCGGAATTCCGGCCTACAACTGGTGGAATGAGTCTCTGCACGGCGTTGCACGCGCCGGTGTTGCGACCATGTTCCCGCAGGCGATCGGAATGGCAGCCGCCTTTGATCCTGAGATGATGAAGGAAATCGGCGATGTGACGGCAGAGGAAGGCCGTGCGAAGTACAACATGCAGAGCCGCCGCGGAGACCGTGATATCTACAAGGGACTGACCTTCTGGGCACCGAACGTGAATATTTTCCGTGATCCGAGATGGGGCCGCGGACATGAAACCTACGGAGAGGATCCGTATCTGACCTCCCGTCTTGGCGTTTCCTTCATCGAGGGCATGCAGGGAGACGGCGAATATATGAAGACCGCAGCCTGCGCGAAGCACTTTGCCGTGCACTCCGGCCCGGAGGCGGACCGTCATTACTTCAACGCGGTTGCTTCCAGAAAGGATATGGAGGAGACATATCTTCCTGCCTTTGAAGCCTGCGTCAAGGAAGGAAAGGTAGAGGCAGTGATGGGAGCCTACAACCGCACGAACGGTGAGGTCTGCTGCGGCTCTCCGGCACTTCAGGACATTCTCCGCAATAAATGGAAATTCCAGGGACACTTTGTGTCGGACTGCTGGGCAATCCGTGACTTCCACGAGAATCACAAGATCACGAAGACTCCGGAGGAGTCCGTAGTTCTTGCACTGGAGAACGGAACCGATGTCAACTGCGGCTGCACCTACCAGAAGGTGATGAATGCCGTGGAGCAGGGCATGCTGGATGAGAAATACATCACCGAATCGGCCATCCGCCTGTTCACGACAAGATATCTGCTCGGCATGTTTACGGAGACGGAGTATGACCGGATCCCGTACACGGTGGTAGAGTGCAGAGAGCACCTGGCTCTGGAGGACCGCGCAGCAAGAGAGAGCTTTGTCCTTCTTAAGAACAACGGAATCCTTCCGCTGGATAAGAATAAGCTCCATGATGTTGCGGTGGTCGGCCCGAACGCGGACAGCCGCATTGCACTGAAGGGCAACTATCACGGAGATGCATCGCGTTACACGACGGTTCTGGAGGGAATCCAGGATTATCTCGGCGAAGATGTGAACGTGCATTATTCGGAAGGCTGCCACCTGTTCAAGGACAACGTGGAGGCACTGTCCGATCCTGTGATGTGCGATCGTCTGGCAGAGGCACAGGAGTGTGCGGCGCTGTCTGAGGTTGTCATCGTTGTTCTTGGTCTTGATGAGACACTGGAGGGAGAAGAGGGTGACACCGGAAACCGCTATGCATCCGGCGACAAGAACGGCCTGGAGCTTCCGTTCCAGCAGCTGGAACTTCTTCGCGGAATGCTTGCAACCGGAAAGCCGGTTATTCTTGTCAATATGACAGGAAGCGCAGTCAACCTGCGTACCGCAGAGGATCATGCGGCAGCGGTTCTGCAGGCCTGGTATCCGGGCGGACGCGGCGGCAGGAATGTTGCAGCAGTTCTGTTCGGCGAGACCTCTCCTTCCGGAAAGCTTCCGGTGACCTTCTACGAGCATGATAAGGATCTTCCTGATTTCAAGGACTACTCCATGAAGGGAAGAACCTATCGTTACTATGAGGGAACACCGCTGTATCCGTTCGGCTACGGCCTGACCTACGGCGACTGCGTGGCAGAGAGCGCGGCAGCAGAGAAGATCTGCCGCCCTGCAGGAGAGGCGGTGGAAGCGGGAGAGACTGCCTTTGGCAGCAGTGATGATTTCGGTGCGCCTTACGGATTGGATGGCATCAAGGTTACCGTCAGGGTTCGCAACAACGGAAAGGCTGCCACGCAGGAGGTTCTGCAGGTTTACGTCAAGGATGAGAATGATGCAGATGATGTCACCAATGCACACCTGTCCGCCTTTGAACGCATTGATCTGGCTGCAGGAGAAGAGAAGGAAATCGTTCTGACGGTTCGCCCTCACGAGCTTGCCAGTGTCGATGAGAACGGCGACCGCAGAATCCGTACGGACAAGTTCAAGGTGTATGCGGGCTTCTCACAGCCGGATGCCCGAAGCAAAGAGCTGACGGGACATGCGTGCGCAGAGTGCGAAGTGGATATTCGTTGAGTCTTTGCCACTTATAAAGTCTGGCTAATTGGTAACATGCAGACGGTTTCGGAAGCGAAGAACATTACTTGAGATCATTACCGATCACCCCGGTATCCATCCAAACAGAGTTGGAAGGATACCGGGGTTTCACTTGTAAGCGTTTACATATTTGGCATCTGGTGTTTTGCTCTTTTTCCTGAAAGAGCATCGACCGCTTCACTAAAGATCTTCAATTCACTATCCGGAATATGGATAATATATCAAAGAAATTAGAAAAATTGTTCATACGTGAACAAATTCCTAGAAAGCAAAAGAACAATCTAAAATCACCTGAATTATTACTGTCATACGGCAAATTCTTTTTGTGTTTTGTTTTTTCAGACATATTTTTATGAGATATAATAGAAAAAATACAGGAGGAATATTGCATGCCGTATTTACTTATGAACAAAGACCATATCGTTGCAGAAATACAGGAATCCGCAGGAATTGTGTCCGAGGAGCCTGTTTTGTCTTTGTCCAATATTTTCGGAAATCTTCCGATAGGATTTTCCGATATCGATTCCTGGCTTTCTGCAAGACAGGCTTCGAAACACAACACGCACCTGCAGCGTCTGATGACATCTCTTGGCTGCAACACGAAAGAGGGCTTTATTGTGGTAACACATGCAGCCTCCATTAATGATGCCTTTTGGATTAAGAAAGAGCACGAACAGATTACATGGAAAGACGTCTCTCTGTACACCAATCAGTTTACTGATGTCATTTCCAAACTTGCTTTTGAAGGAGTTGGACTGGCGGCAGAGACTTTTTCTTCTACCTCTCCCGAATTAACGTGCGATGGCTCTTTTCGAAAATGCTTCCGCAAAGAAGAAGAGCTTGGGCAGTTCGGGTCAGATATTTTCCTGTACAAGCGCGCCGGCGAAATCGGTGAGCGCATTGAGCCCTATTGCGAGGCTATGTCTTCAGAAATTGCGGAGATCATTTGTCCGGAAAATACTGTGCAGTATCAGTCAGGTACCTTGCACGGGAAACTAGCATCCAGATGCAACCTATTCACGAACGAGGAAAATGGCTACGCTTCGATTGCAAAGGTTTTCAAAAATCCGGATATCAGTGCAGAAAAGGCTCTCCAATATTTTGCCTCCATCGGCTGCGAGGAACAATTCCGGGAAATGGTTGTGACGGATTGTATTTGTTTTAATAAGGATCGCCATGCTGGAAATTATGGGGTGCTGTTCGATAATAACACAATGCAAATCAAGACGATGGCTCCGGTTTTCGATCTGAACCTTTCCCTGCTCTGCAACGTTCCGGAAAGCGGGCTCGATCAGATAGGAGATGCATTGTATGGCTGCGTTCCGAAGATTGGTACAGATTTTACTCGCACTGGGCAGTTAATGTTAACAGATCAGATCCGTGATCGCGTGAAAGACCTGCAGGATTTCACATTCTCCTTCCGTGGCAACGAAGACTTTCCTGAAGCCAGAGTAAGAAAAACAGAGGAAATTGTGCAAAGACAGGCTGTTGCAGTATTATCGGCAGAAAAGCTCATGTTAAAGGATGTCTTCTTTTCAGCGCAGGCAGAAAGGAAAATGGAAGAAAACAGAAGCAGAGAAAAGCGCGAACAGATAGCAGACGAATTTGCGGATATCGTACAAGATATTGCTGACCAGAATGGAATGATCGCAGGACCCGGAAATGCGGAAACCGGAACCACCTGCATCTTGGAAAACCGAAATGTGTCGATGGTTGTAGACTTCGATCATGGCAAAATTATCATCGAAAAAGACGGGCATCTGGTCGATCCCTTCCATGTGTCGTCCAAAGAGCGTGAAATTATTCCGGTATACAATTCTGTCCTACAAAAGCTTTGTGAATACACTGAGTATCTCGCCGATCCAGAATATCCTGTTCCGGAATACATGCCGGCAAAAGAAGAAAGAGAACTGGATATCAACGATTTCGAGCTGTAAGGTTCCTTTGTTAATTCGTTATTTGTTCCATTGCGGAGCAGCATTGTGCTTGTACAATGTCTGCTCTGTTTTTTTGTTTGCCAAATTGCTTTGTATTCTGCCAGAAAGCGATTTCCTTTTTTATCCCCATTTTTTCAGACATCATTTATATGAGTCGTTTCCATAAAAATTGCATCCAAAAATCCGATCTATAAAACCGACGGTGAAATTGCAAGTGGTGGCATTTGCTCAATGTGTAAATGCCACATGTTGAAACGTTTTATAGGAAATCCTATCCTCAATTTAGCTTTCGAATTTGTGATATTGTAACTGATTTTTGGCAAGGGAGAAACTATGAAGAAACATGTGATTTCCATTTTAATGTCTTTAACTATTGTGGCGGGGATAGCGTTGACCGGATGTGGAGAGAATAAACAAGGGACTGCGGAGGAACCTGCTACAACAGAAGGCGCGACAGCAAACGAGCTGGAAACTGCAGGGACGACGGAAATTATAGAAGATACACCCGAAGTTGAGATAAGTTCCACGGAGGCTACTGTTCAAGAAGAACCAGAGAGAACTCCCTTTGAAAGTTTTACGCCAATTGATACTGAAGAATGCGCGGTTACAATCAACGATGCATACTTGAACGAAGACGGTTCTTACACAGTAGAGATGACGATGGAAAACAAGACCGCTGATCAGGAATTGGATTTCAATATTGATGCCACTGCGCTCAATGGCGTTGAAACGGCAGATCCTAAATTTATTTCGTGCCCAGAAGCAGGAAGCACGGAGGATAGAATTCTTACCATTCCAAGTCTTAAGGAGATTGGCATCGAAGATGTTACAGATGTAATGTTGTATTTTGATATACGAAAATATGGGGCAGATGGGCAGCCGCCATTAGCAGAGCAGGCAGTGCATATTTATCCTGATGGAGAGGAAAATGCTCAAAAATACGAGAGAGAAAATGTCGATTCAGATCAGGTTCTGATTGATAATGACCAGGTTTCCGTGACGGTGATTAATATTGAACCGGATGGGAAAGATGAATGGGGAGAAAAGGATACCTGCAATATTCAATTATTTTTAGAGAATAAAACGGACAGTCTCGTTATGTTTGCGTTTCAATCTGTGTCGATAAATGGAAATATCATAGATGAGTATGATTACGGCTATTATGAAAGAGAAGTTGAAGGAGGCGATGGGGCAGTTTATTCCGTCAGTGTTCCGAAAGATAAGATAAAGGCAAAGGGAATTGAGAATACTGAAAAAGTTGGCTTTACTGTATTAGCTTATTCATATTCAACATGGGACTTCGAAAAAAATAGCAGTGCCGCTTTCTATGCGCAAGAAACAGTAGAGGCAGATGTTAAGTAAAATTGTAAGAAAATGCGTCCTATCTGTGCCAAGCGCATGACTTGCAAGATTAGTAATTGGAACGGCAATTTATGATTGTGAAATGGAGGAAATGATATGCGAAAGAGTACACTTGCAGTGATGCCATTTATTTTGGCTTTGGTGACAGGTTGCAGTGGCAAGGCAGCAGATTCCATAAATTCTGCGACAACAGAAGCGGTCGAAACTGCAACGACAGGAGAGACTGAGGAAGAGACCGTTGCGACTTCTGAAGAGGCATCTACAGCAGATTCCGAACAGAATGAACCAGAAGTGTTTCCGGGCCCTGATGTAAGCACGTGTGGTAGAGGAGATTATCAGGAGCAGAACGAATATTTTCAGGCAGCATTGAAAGCTATTGCAGGACTTGATTTTTCTTCTTTACAGGGAGCGGATGAAATAAAGAAATTTTTCTATTCAGCTGAGCTTGGAGATGAGAACGACAGTACCAATGGGAAAAAGGAGTGGTACCTTTCTATTTTTAGCAATGATGGAGGCTTCTCAGACGAGTTTTGCAACGATCTAATAGAATTAGTTGAAGCAGAAATTCCGGAGAGTACGGAAGAGTTATGTTATTACCCAAATAGCTCAAAGGAACTCGTTGGTTCGTTGAGTTATGAGTATAACAATGCGAAAGTTCAATTGATTATTCCATGGGAACATGCAGCTAACTTTGATATAAGAGCTACTGCGCAGGATGGTGGCCCGATTAAAAAAAGTGAATGGGTCGAGAACAGTTCCGATTATAATTTCAATTTAATGGAGACATTTTCTGATTATCAGAACGTCGGCGAATTCAGTTATGCAGATCATGCTGCTTTTGTCAAAGCATTGACGAGTGATGTCTTTGGAATGGATTTATCGGAGGTTTTTGATACTGGAGAAATCACTAGCTGTGAATTGGTCTTCGCTGGGCCAATATACGATGGAACTGCGTACGCACAGCAGTGGATTTTTGAGATGTATTCAAAAGATGGAACACTGTTTTCTGATGAAGTGCTCAGTAAATTTCAGCAGGCCTGCGAAGAGGCAACAGATGAACCGGTACATCACACCTCGGATGGCATTGATAAATGGGAAATAGACTACTCTGCTCAACAGGGAAGAATCGATGCTTCGGTTACTCTTGCAAATGATCCTGGTGGAAAGAGAAAAAGCACGGCACCGGGGTTGGAAGGTTTGGATATTGAGGTTAAGCCTCGTGGAACGATCACCCTGCATGGAGAAGTTAATTCCGATAAATATTATGAAATGGCAGTAGATTAATTGCAGATCGACCGGAATATTGAACACTAGTTAAAACAGGACGCGGTTGTTATCTGAAAAGGTAATGACTGTGTCCTTTTTTTGGATGGTTGCGGGATATCGAAGTGAATTTGAAAAAGTTTGTAAAGACAAGCACAAAACACGAATATACGCAAGACGTGGCATCAGCCACAATAGGAAAAGCCACTGCTGTACCGGCACTCATAAAACAAGTACCATTTATTTTGTATATATGCTTTATTGATTTGAAAAATATGTAGAGAATCTGGTTTAGGATCGCAGGGGGTAGGTTTTGAGCACAGTTTTGACAGCGTACGGCAATAATGCATTCAAGCAATTTCTATTGCCTGCCATAGATAATGCGGACTATTCCGTGATATTGTCCAGTGAAATGTTCGGCATGGACAGAGATATTGATCTTCGACTGGAAATTATAGACGGAAAGTGGTTTTTCCTTTTTGACGAGCATTATCAATTGGAAGATGCTGATAGCGGGAACAGCTGCTTTGAAAAAGAACTGTATGATGGAGCAATTATCAGGATCGTTGCAAATGGAACATATGTAATTTCAGTTATAATCCGTAAAATTGAAGAATATTTTTCGAGCTATGATCATTATCAGATCCAGGATGAAGTTGTGACCATTGGATCGGAGTCGTCCAACACGATTTCTTATGATTACCTGAATTTGATTTCACCAAAGCATGCTCAAATAGAAAAAAGAGAAAGTGCCATCTATGTGACAGACCTCGATACCGAAAATGGCACGTTTGTCAATAATCGAAGAATTTCTGGTTCTATTCCTTTATCGTTTGGAGATTGTGTAGATATCTATGGGCTTCGGTTGGTTTGCCTTGGTGATGTTCTGGCAGTCAATCGAATCCAGGCTGGGGTAGTCGTGGATCACAAACTGGCTATGGCGAAAGAAAATACATCTGACTCCAACAGCTTCAGAAGAATTGGTACGTTTACTGAGGTTTTTCACCGATCGCCGCGTCATATTCCTCTCCTTAATACAGAAACTATCGAGATAGAAGATCCACCGCAAATGCAGTCGTTTGAAGAGCAGTCATTCCTGATGACGATTATGCCGGCCTTTACAATGGCGATTCCCACTGTCCTTGGGTGTGTACTTATGGCATATGCGTCCAACAGACAGGGATATGGCAGTGGTATGTACATGATGGTGGGGATGTTCACCTCTGTCTTTTCAGCTGTTATGGGGGCGGTCTGGGGAATTTATAATGCCAGAAATGCGAAAAGAAAGCATCAGGAAAATGAAGAAAAGCGGAATCAGGTTTATTCCGAGTATCTTCATGAATGTGAAGAAAAAATAAGAAAGATTTATGCATATAATTCTAAAACATTGGAAGACTTGTACCGTCCGGCGGATGAATGCTGCAGCTATACGCATCATTCTCCGGAACTGTGGAACAGGAATATTAAACATGCAGATTTTCTGACAGAAAGAATCGGAATCGGCTCCATACCATCTCCGGCGGAAATTAAAATCCCAAAGAAGAAAATTGCAATGGTACGCGATGATCTTGCAGGGTATCCGGAGAGACTGAAATACACCTATGAGACACTTCATAATGTTCCAATTGTTGTGGATTTATTAAGGGACCGTTTTATTGGAGTAGTTGGGAATCGAAGAACACAGGGGGGAATGGATGTAATACTGGACCTGGTAGCTCAGATTACCGCGAATAATGCCTATACGGATGTACATCTCGTGTTTCTTTACAATGAGAAAAAAGATGCGGAAGGGGAGTGGGACTTTACAAAATGGCTTCCTCATGTGTGGAATGAGACAAAAACATTTCGATACGTTGCGTCTAATCAGGAAGAAGCATCTGAGGTTTGTTATGAATTGCTGAAGATCTTTCGCGAGAGACTGGAAAATGAAGAACAGAATAAAAATAATGCGGAACCAGAAAAGCCATATTACGTTGTCTTTGTGGCGGAAGAATCTTTTCTGGAGGGAGAATTAATCAGCAGATATATTCTTAATCCGGAAATGATACCCGGTCTGTCAACGGTATATCTGGCAGAACACTATGAAGAACTGCCGAATACTTGTGAGTATATGATTGAGAATGATGAGGATTTTCATGGCGTATATCGTGTAACTGACAATCTGGAAGACCGAACAGAGGTCCGATTTGATGCCGTTTCTCCGGAGTTATTACGCCGGCTTGCGGCACACATCACGAATATTGAGATAAGAGAATCCTCTTCGGAAAACGGGGATATCCCTGTCTCTTTATCCTTTTTTGATATGTACCGCATTAAAAGGCTGGCGGATCTGAATATTTTAGAGAGATGGAGAAAGAATCGCACCTATGAATCCATGCGGGCACTGATTGGACAGAAGGCAGGGGGAAGTGATTGTTATCTGGATATACATGAGAAATATCATGGACCGCATGGACTTGTTGCTGGCACGACAGGTTCCGGAAAATCAGAAACTCTGCAGACATATATTCTTTCTCTTGCTGTGAATTATAGTCCGGATGATATTGGATTCTTTCTGATTGACTATAAGGGCGGTGGCATGGCCAATCTGTTCCGAAATCTTCCGCATACGGTTGGAAGCATTTCCAATTTGTCAGGTAATCAGATTCACCGGGCATTGGTCTCATTCCGAAGCGAGAAGGATCGCAGGCAGCGAATTTTCAATGAATATGGCGTGAACAATATTAATAGTTACACCAGACTTTATAAAAATGGTGAAACCAAAATACCGATTCCACACCTGATTATTGTAATTGATGAATTTGCGGAGATGAAAAGAAATGAGCCGGATTTTATCAAAGAATTAATCAGTATTTCTCAGGTTGGACGCAGTTTGGGAATTCACCTGATCATGGCAACGCAGAAACCAAGTGGAACTGTGGATGACAACATCTGGTCAAATTCCCGCTTTAAGTTATGTCTGAGAGTGCAGGACAGACAGGATTCCATGGACATGCTGCACAGACAGGATGCGGCGTATATTACGCAGGCAGGCCGCTGTTACCTGCAGGTTGGAAATGATGAGCTGTTTGAACTGTTTCAATCCGGATACAGCGGGGCTCCTTATGTGCAAGACGGAGACGAATACAAAGCGGATGTGGCGAAAATGCTGACGGTCAACGGCAAGGCAGCCGTGGAAGGAAATCTCTCAAAACTCCGGAGAAAACGACAGCAGAAAGAAGAATGGATCCGTCTTCTCCTGAAGATGATGGAGAAAGTCCGGTCAGAGAATGGCGCGGACTCCCTACAGGAAGAGGAAACGGATACCGACAAGCATTTCTATCAGAATATTTTTGACCAATGCGCATTGCAGAATTTGAATTATGAGCAAAACGATTACAACAGGCGCTGCCTGAAAAATTTGTCTGATCTGGAAGAGCGCTTTGGGGCAGATGCGGAGAAGATTATTGAAGAGGCAGATCGAAATGGAATCCGGCTCCCGGAACGTCCCGTTCTCACACAGCTGGATGCAGTGACGGAATATCTGGCGGATGAGGCGAAAGAGAATCATTATACAAATGACTTCTCATTGTATTTGCCGCCACTTCCGAAAAGGATTGAACGTCAGAATCTTCCATATTGGAAAAAGAATAACGGAGCAGGCGTTTTTAACGGGAAAAAATGGCCGAATCATGACAATCGGGATGCACTTGCAGCAGAAATCGGGATGTTTGATGATCCTGAAAATCAGCGTCAGGATGTTTATTCCATTGACCTGATGGATTGTGGACATATCGCTGTCTGCGGCGCGATCACGACAGGAAAGTCGTCCTTCCTGCAGTCGCTTGCTTTTGAATTGATGAATCTGTATTCACCGGATGCGATCAATTTTTATATGATTGATTTTTCTGCGCATTTTCTTGCTCCTTTTGAAGAGGCACCGCATGTAGGTGGGGTGATGTATGAGGAGAATGCGGATAAAATTTCCAAGTTTTTTACAATGCTCGTCCGGGTGCTGAAGCAGAGAAAGCAGATGCTTCAGGGAGGATCCTACGATCAATACGTAAAAAAACACAAGGAGTCTTTTCTGCCGCTGATTGTTGTTATGATTGATAATTTTTCTGCTTTTTCGCAGAAAACGGATCATGTATATGACAATGCAATCATGCAGCTGTTGAAGGAAGGAGCAGGCACCGGAATCAGCCTCCTGGTCACCTGTGCTGGAATGGGAGGAGCGGAACTTCCCTCCAAAATGGCTGACAATTTTAAAACCGTGATTTGCCTGGAACTGAACGATCCGATGGGCTATGGTGAGATTTTGAGAAAAATGCATATTGAGGTCTATCCGGAAACTTCGGTAAAAGGACGCGGCATTGCATGGATTGACGGAAGAATACTGGAATTTCAGACGGCACTGCCATTTTCGAAAGAAAATGATTTTGACCGCGGCGAGAGAATAAAGGCAAATTGCAGGTCAATGAAAACGATGTGGGAGGGTGAAGTGCCGAAGCCCATTCCACATATTCCTGAAAAGCCGGTGATGGATGATTTTCTTGCTCTGGAAGACACGCAGGTCATGCTTCGGTCCGATCGTATGCTTCCCATCGGATATGATGAGAAATTTGCTGAACCGTATGGCATCAATCTTGCCCATTATTACAGTTACATCATTTCCGGAAAGGGAAGAAGTGGTAAGACAAATCTTCTGAAAGATATGGCATTGGCAGCATACCATCGCGAGGAAAAGAAAGAAATCTATATCATTGATTACAATCATGAATTGGATCTTCTGGCCGACAGAATCCATGCAAAGTATATTATAGACAATCGCGAGATGTATGAATTTGTCGTTCATCTGATTTCTGTTTTCAAAGAGCGGAACGCTTACAAGAGAAAACTCATTGCAGAAGGTATGGAAGAGGAAGAAATTTTTAATGCAATGTGCGTGTATCCGAGAGTGTACATCTTTATTGATAATCTTGCGGATTTTGTCCTGAAATCACAAATGCATGAGGGTGTTGGCGACTACAAGGGAACACTTGTGAACTTACTGGATCGTGGATCTCTGCATAATGTGTATTGGTTTGCCTGCCTGAATCAGGATCATTGCGGAGCAATAGCCGGGGATGCATTGTATGAAACCTACGTACGTGATCACAGGGGAATCCATCTCGGCGGAGCAATGGATGCCCAGAGGCTGATGAATTTTGACTTCATCCGATATTCTGATCAGAGTCAGACAAGAAAGCCCGGTCGCGCGGTAATTCCAACGAATGACAATGAGAGTACACGGTATGTCACACTGCCGCTGGTAAGAATGAAGGCCGCAGAAATGTAAAAAAATGTGGGGGTATCGGAAAATGCTGTTGGTTGATATTTTTGTTCCTTCTGTAGACATGACGTACAATTTCAGCCTGAATGAAACAATTGAAATAGAAGTGCTGATACAGGAAATTGTGGAAATGATCTGTCAAAAGGAAAAAACCAAATATGCCGGAAATCCGGACAGGCTTCATTTGTATAATCGCGAAAATGGAGACAGGCTTTCAAAGAACGCTGTTTTGGAAGATTGTGGAATTTCCACAGGAGCCAGGCTGATTCTTGTCTAAGGAATGACTGTGAAAGCGGGAAACTATTGCACGGAGGGATATATGCTGGCGAATGATCTGAATCGATATGAACAGGATATTATTGAATTTCGAACGGCATATCATAACCTGATCGAACAAAATGATGCATTTCAGCAGGCAATCGAAAGATTGAATGATATGTGGTCGGGAGAAGCGCATGATTCTTTTAACAGACGTTTCGAAGAAGATAAGCGAGTGGTTCAGGAAATGTTGAATTATTTTCAGAAGGTTCAGGAAGCCATGGAATTTGCAGGGCAGGAATATCAAGCCTGTGAAGCATCTGTTCATGAGGCCGTGGCAGGTCTTTAAACGTGGGAAAGGAGCCTTCAGATGCCAACTTTGATTAATTTAAGAGTTACACCGGATACATTGGAACGACAGGCACAGATTGTATCGGAAGCGATAGCGGAAATGCAGAGAAGTCTGACAAAAATGGATAAGATCTTTAATGAAACAAGGAATTATTGGCTGGGAGAAGCGTCCAACGTATATCAGGAAAAATATGCCGGACAGATGGAGACGACCCGCAATGTCCTGAAGGAATTGGAAAACTATCCTGATATGCTGCTGGAAATGGCTGGAATTTATCGAAATGTGGAAATTCAGAATATTCAATGTGCAGAAGATCTGCAGGCCAATATCATTCCGTAGGAGAGAGATGCCATGAAATCCAGATATAGTATTGAAATCGATTTTCGTATTGCGATGGAACATGCTGATAAAGTGGAGAAAATCGGAAATGATATGAATCAGATGTGTGAAGAGGAATTAGAGGCATGTATTCAGAGCATCCGGAATCATTGGACAGGAGAGAACGCAGAACTATTTCTTGAAAAGGAAGAACAGATGCGAAACGGAGTTGTCTCTTTGGCGGAACGAGTGATACAGACGGCAGAGACAATACGCGAAATGGCGCAAAATTTATATCAGGCTGAAATGCAGGCCTGGGAAATTGCGAACGAAAGAGAATAGGAGGAAAAAGAGATGTGTTAGCAGGAATCATTTATGACAAGTGACAAGGAAATGAACACGAAGGAGGAGATTGATCATGGAGGAAATCTATGTTCAGAGCTCGCAGGCACTTAACGATAAGATAACGCAGCTTACGCAGTACAATGCGCAGCTGCAGACGAAAATTGATGAACTGTGTCAGCTGGAAACAAAGGCAAACAATGCCTGGGATGGTGAGGCAAATGATGAATTTCATAATGTGTTTATGCAGGACAAGACTTTGTTCGATGAATTCCACAGCACCATCAACCAGTACATTGAGGCATTGAAGAAAATTCTGCAGAATTATGAAGAAGCAGAGAGAAAGAGCATGGAAATTGCACGGACCAGATCTTCTGGCGGCGGAAACGGAGGCGGCGGAGGAAGTTCATGGTAATGACAATGCTGTAACTGGATTCTTGATAGTGAGGAAAACAAAATGGCAATCACAGCGACTTTGAAGGTATCTGTAGATGAATTAAAAACCATTTCATCACAGTTTGCAGAAAAGGCATCTGAAGTAAAAACGCTTACCGGCAATATGCTGACGCTTATTGATAACACAAAGAGTGTCTGGCATGGAGAAGCAAATACCGGGTATGTGAAGAAATTCGACAGTCTGCGCGGAGATATGGATCGGTTTTACAGAAAAGTGGATGAGTACCATACGGATTTACAGGAAATCTCACAGGTCTACAGTTCTGCTGAAACGGGAAACAAGGAACTTGGAAATGCACTGCAGACAGATGTGATTAAGTAGCGGAAGAATATAAAGCAGAATGCGGCGGATTCTCAAATACATATATAGTATTTTGAAAATCTGCCGCAAAAATGGATGATGAAAATAATGAAGAAACATATGAGACAGATGGTAATCACCGGGATAGGAATTCTGATCGCATGTAGCTTGACACTTCTTGTTCCACAGAGCCTTCATGCGGAAGAAAATTCGATGAAGGTTATGGAAACGGTTTCCGATGATACTACAGCGAAATTGTACGTTCGTGGTACAGAAAGTGATCAGGCAAGTGCGGCATTGCAGTATCAGATCGGGACAACCGAGGTCTCGGAAGTAATCGGGATGAATATAGCAGACGACCCTGATCCAATGCGGACGATTATCATGCTGGACAATTCATTGTCTATTCCAGAAGAGGAAAGAAACAAAATATCAGAAATAATTTGTCGTATTGTCGATGGTCATGCGGAAGGAGAATTGTTCCGTATTGCCACCTATGGTGGTTCTATTGATTATCTTTCCGATCAATATTCGAATGATTATACGGCACTGAAAAATATGGTCGGATCGGTGCAATATAGCAAACAATCAACCTATCTGACGGATGTGTTATATGATGAAATTTCCAAATTGAATGAGGAACAATATCAGGGATATACGCGATTTTTGATTATCTCTGATGGAGTTGATGAAAATAAAACAGGAATTTCGAGAGATGAACTGGAAGATCAGCTTCGTGAAACACCGTATCCGGTATATTCCATTGGCATCAGCAGCAATGAAAATGAATCTCTCTTAAAAAATATGTTTGCATTATCACGAAAGACCAATGCCGATTACCTGTTATTAAGCGATGTGGAGGAAGATGATGCAGTAAAAATGCTGGGACAGGATAATGCGCTGTTAGTTGTGTCTGCAGTGATTCCCGACAAGTGTAAAAACGGTGAAACAGTCAATACTCAGATTACAATCGGTGATAAAAAAGTCTCTGCCATGGTACAGATGCCATTTGGAATTACAAAGGAAAACTCAGAAGAGGCAGTTACGAAAAATGTTGTCGGAGGCAGCGAGGAGGATAACCATCCGGATACAACGGAGAAGGATTCAGAAGATCTGGAAACAAACAAGGCTGTATTCCTGCTCGTTCCGATTGTAATTCTGGTGATTGCGGTCACGCTGACTCTGCGTAAAAGAAAAGAAAAAAAACAAGGCAAGAATAACGACAACAAGGAGAATACTGCACAGACAGAAATCAACGGAGGAGAAACAGAGCTTGTCGGAGATAACGATCAGGATCATTCTGGAATTCGCCCGCTCTTTCCAGAACAGAACAGCAGAACGGCGTACAGAATGACATTGACGGATCGGAAAAATGCCGCAAAAACGTTCCAATGTGGAATGGATCATTCTGTGTCAATCGGAAGAAATACGGGAAATAACATAGTGATTGATTATGACCGGTCAGTTTCCGGAAAACACTGCATGATTTCCAATAACAATGGTCGTTTTTTTGTCCGGGATCTCGGATCATCCAACAAAACACTGGTTAATGGAAAGGCTGTTACTGCACAGACGGAAATTGTGTCCGGAGATATCCTGAAACTCGGGAGGGTTGAGCTGAGTGTTCGTTTTGACCGGATTTAAGGAGAAAAGGCAAAAAAAAGAGGCTGCGTTTTCGACGGAAGAAGTTCATTTCTGTGATATTGGATTGTTGCGAAAATCCAATCAAGATTCTGTCTTCGTTTTTCAAAGTCCGGGATTTGCACTTTTCCTGATTGCGGACGGCATGGGAGGGCATCTTCACGGAGAAATGGCGGCGCAGGCGGTAAGCGGAGCCTTTTCTGATTGGTGTGATCACTTTTGCATTGAAAAATTTAAGGAAAATTTTGACCAGATCCTTGAAGAAATCAGTGTGGTAATTGAACGAATCAATTTGCGAATCTATTCAGAATGGAATCAAGATGGGATCTGCGGCACGACGTTAACCCTGTTGGCTTTTTTCAAAAATCAATTTGCAGTTATTAATGTGGGGGATAGCAGGATTTATCGAAAAAAAGCTCTGCATTTTAACCAAATCACAACGGACGATATCTGGGAAAACCGGATAGAAGCAGAAAGCGGGATCCAAATGAGAAAGGGCTTGATGAAGAGTGCCCGGGGAAAATTGACTGCAGCAGTAGGGGTGAAAAAATCAATTATACCGGGCAGAAGCACAGACGTTGTGCATCGCAAGGAATTCTTTTTCCTTTGTTCGGATGGTGTATATAAATGCTGTGATGAAAGACTGTTTGATAAAGTGGCAAGAAGACTCTCTTTCTGTTCAGATAAAGATACACTGTCCGGCTGTTTACAGGATATTCGTGATCAGATCTATCGGAGTGGAGCACCGGATAATGCCAGTGGCATCTTGGTGAAAATTATTAGGCGGGATTGAATTCATGAATTTTTCGATTGAGTTTGATGAAGTAAAAAATGCCGTAAGTAAATTACAGGAAAGTGCGGATAAGATGCAGAATTTCCGTGCCAGATTGCACGAGGCCGCTCTTGAGTGTGTCATTCTGAGCGGGGGGTATCAGAGCGTTGTTTCTGCACTTGCGGACGAGAGCTATCGGGCGGAAGATTACTGCTCCCTTATTGAGAATCATGCTGAAATTCTGGACATGGCAGTATTGAAATACCAGCGGACGGAAGATGAGATTAAGAACCAGGGACGAAACTTTACATTGTTTGGAATTGGCGGCGATGAAAATCAGAATGTGAGCGAATCGAATTCTCTGGACGAGACGGATCTTGATTTGGAAAAATCCAAATTTCTTGCTAATGGTCTGGACAAGGGAGAAGGTCTGAAGGAAGCCGGAATTGTAAAAGATCTTCTTGACTATTTTGACTCGGTTCGGAAATTAGAAAAAGGGGATAAGGATGAATGGACCATGGCCGCGAACATCGGCGGTTTGTATAGTGATGGACTGAAAACATATAAGGATATCTATAAACTGCTGAATGTCAAGGGGCAGGAAAAGTCAGTTTTGGTTGATCAGCTTGGTTTGCGAACAGATGAAATAAAATACCTTAAATCAATATGCTCGGCAATCAGCCATATTAATAAAAATGATTATGGTATTGCTGGAAAGGCGTCTGAATATATAGGTGTTGTGGATTCGGTTGTTGAATATGGAACGGACCTGAAGGAATTTGGAAAAGTAACAGAAGCACCACCGGCGATGGATTTATGGAAAAACTTTGTCAAGACCATCACATCCACGGTCAAGCAGACACTTAAAGACATAGAACAATATGGAAAAGATGGAACCTGGGACACAGGCGATACGGCGAAAACCATGATAGAAGCATCCGTTTCCGGATTGTATTCACTCCTAAGCGGGACTATAAAGACTATCACGAATAAGACCGTGGATCTTGAAAGCATGTGTAAAATTTTATCTCATGGCAATTTATCATCCAGCGATGACATATGCGATAAAGTGAGCCGATCATTGGAAGGAGCGTGTGAGCAAATTGGACAGGGACTTGGAAATACGGTTGCCTCAAATTCAGAATTACGGAAGCAGTTTTTGCAAGGAAACACTCTGCAGCGAATTGGTATTTTGATGCAGACTGGTGTTCAACAAATGTTTGGGAAAGGAGCACAGCAATGACAATGCAGGAAATTCTGCCTATTGGAAGTGTGGTATTGCTGAAGAAAGCGCTTAAGAAAATTGTGGTCATTGGATTATTTCCGACCCAGACAACACACACGGGAGAAAAAGTAACCTACGACTATATGGGCCTACCCTATCCGGAAGGTTACATGGGTGAGAATACGGTCCTTTTCTTTGATAAGGATCAGATCCAGGAGATTGTGTTTCGCGGATATGACGATGACGAGCGAAAATTCATGCTCGGGGCAATGAAGAAGATTCTTGACAGTGCCGAAAGGGTTGTAGAGGAGAAAGTCAATGAATGAGAATCAACTGGATGGGAAAAAGAAAAAAATCACAATTGTCAGCATCCTTGTGATCGTAGCGGCTGTGATTCTGATTGGCGTGCATGTATACAGTAACTCTCCAGCGCAGCAGGCTAAAAAACAGATTGCCCTGGGATCTTCTTTTCTGTCCGACCTGAATTATCAGGAGGCCGTCAACGCTTTCCGTCAGGCGATTGAGATGAATTCTTCGAATGAGGAAGCATGGAAGGGAATGGGAGCTACGTATATAGCCTGGGGAAAAGACTATATTGAACAGGAAGACTACGACAATGCGATTACCGTGCTGCAGGAAGGAATTACTACGCTGCAGGAGTTGTCAGATACATACGATATAGATGTATCTGATTCTCTGAAACAGATTGAAGATTTGAAGACGAAGGCAGAAGCAGCCAGAGAAGAGAAAATAAAAGAGGAGAAGGAGCGGGAAGAAGCAAGAAAACGGGCAGAGAAGAAAGAACGCGAGAAGGCGGAGAGAAGGAAGAAACGCCTGGAAGCCAGAGCAAAACTGGATCAAATCGCGGCAAAGTTAAAAGAAAATCCGGCAGGAGTCCCGGAATTGGATGAGTCATTTGCTGATATCTGTGATTTATTAGAAGTGGCGGGAAATGGTAATAGTTATACATACATTTGCCCGACAAAAAGTTATGGCTTTTATGGGTTTGATCAGTGGCTGATGTTATATGTGGGGCCGTATGTGAAGAACAAGAGGTCCGGAACCGGATATTGGATTGATTTATCCGATAAAGAAGATGGGAACTATGTAAAGTGTGAGTGGACGAATGACTCTCCCAATGGAGATTTTATTTGGTGTAATTATGTATATTATTCTGGCTATGATGAAGTGAAACAAAAAGTTGATGTACGTGGAACAGTGAAAGATGGATTATATGATGGAGCTCTTATTGATGGAATGTGGGAAGGATCGCATTTTGATTCTGGAAAAATGAAATTGATACGAACATTATCTGAATCAGAATTAAGAGATAAACCTGATCATAAATATGTTGTGGCAGAATATCCTAATGGCGGGTATTCTCTAACAAATCAACAGGGGATTGAGGGGATTTATGGGCTGTATGGCTATGGTGATGGATCTCGTTAAAATACCGGATTTTATCATTAAGAAATAATGATACTGTACTGGGAAAATTTGATTATTCATGTGTAACAGAAACGAATTATTAAGGAATCAGGAATCAATGCACAATGTAAATCTCGGCCCTGATTATATTGACATTCGACCTTTGGATAGTGGATCCAGCGCAGGAATGGGAGTCCTTTTTCGGGGATATAAACGCGGGCTTGGCGTGGAAGTCGTGATCAAACGTGTGAAAGCCCAATTTGCCGGAAGGCTCGATCAGACTACAGAAGCAAATATTCTGAAAGAGATTAAACACACATATTTGCCCAGAATTTATGACATTATTTATGATCATGAGAATGGGTATTATTATACCGTCATGGATCTGATCCCCGGCATTAACATGCAGCAGTATGTACAGAAAAATGGGGCAGTGGATCAGAAGAAGGCTTATCGGTGGGCGACGGAACTGTGTGAGGTAGTTCAGTACCTTCACCAGCAAAAACCGCCGATCCTGCATTGTGACATTAAGCCGGCAAATGTCATGATTACACCGGAAGGCGATATCTGTCTTATCGATTTCAATACATCTTTATTTTATTCTTCGGACGCTAGGAATATCGGCGCAACGAATGGATTTGCAGCACCGGAGCAGTATTTTGATTCAGCAGTAAGGTCTGCGCAAGAGCAGGAAACGGAAATACTCTCAGAAGAAGAGGATAAGACAGAGATTATTTCGGATGCTCCTGATCGAAATGATGCAACAGAAATTCTTCGTCCGGATGGAACTGCTGTTACCTGCGCAACGGATATTTATGCGATCGGTGCAACTCTGTATTATCTTGTTACGGGGAAGGTGCCGGAGAAGTCAACGGATGACGTGACTTCTTTAAGTGCGCTGCATCCGGATATCAGTGATACGTTTGTTCGAATTATTGAGCGCGCCATGCAGAAGGCACCTGAAGGGCGCTTCTCTGATGCTGATCAGATGCTGCTTGCGCTGCAGGGCATTGTGGATACGGATCGAACGATCACAAGTATCCGAAGAACAAGGAAACTGGCAGTTGCGCTTTTGAGCGGTCTTTTGGCGGTTAGTTCATTATCTGCATTCTATGGCGCATATCGTACGTTTGTAGTGGATCGTGAACAGAAATATCTTATGTCAATTAGTCAGGCAAATTCCGATGCAGCGGGGATGGAGTATGAACAGGCTATTTCCGAATTAAATGATGCAATTGCAAATCGCCCGGAACGGCCGGAAGCTTATGTGGCATTGGGAACGATCTACTATCAGATAGGTGATTATGAAGACGGGTATCAGCTGGTAGAGAATGCATTGCAATCCAAAGCATTTGGTGATGCGCCTTCGTCAGGGAATGGAAACGCAGAACAGATATCGGAACTATATTACGTTGCTGCCAGCTGTTGCTATGGAATGGAAAGGTATGGTGAAGCAGAACAATTGTATAAGGATGCTGTTGATTGCTACGGAGCCAACAGTGCATACTATCGCGGCCTTGCTATGTCACAGGCTCAGCAGGCGGCTTCTGATTCCAAGAAATTAGAAAAAGCCAAAGAGACATTAAGTGAGTTGAAAAGAAAATTTGGGAATGATATAGATACCCAAATTGCGGAAGCAGAAATTTGTAATGCAGACGGGGACACAAAAAGTGCTGTTGCGCTGTATCGTGATGTACTATCTGATATGGACGCGGCCGATCATGCGGGAGAGATGAACAGAATATATCTTCAGCTGGCGCAGATTTATGATAAAGAGGCAGATTATTCATCAGAAGAACAGATTCTGGAGGAGGCAGTAAAAAAATTAGGAGATAATGCGATTCTGGAAAAGCAGATGCTTGGCAGTGTATATATATCTTTGGCACAGGAAGGAATGAATGCGCAGCAGAATTATCAAAAAGCAATTTCTCTTTTATCTGCGGTTAACGAAGCTTCATCAGGAGTAGATACAGCAACAGAGTTGAATCTTGCAACTGCCTACGAGGGAATAAACGATTATTCTAATGCCGAAAAGGTATTGGAAGATTTAATGCAAAAATATCCTGGAGATTATCGACCATACATGAGGATGGCTTACTTATGCATCGAAAATAAAAATCTCGCAGATGTTTTGAAATGGTACCAGAAGGCTGAAGAGGCTTATAAAACAGCTCAGACCAATGGTGCAGTTGATGCCAACATGGAAACGTTAAAAAATTATGTGAAACAGATTGGAACATCTCAATAAGCAAAAGGTCATTTGGATTGCAGGGAGAACGAGGATGTCATTATCAACAGGAATAATGTTTTTGGCTTTAGGAGTGACGGGGATTGTAGCTAGCGTTGTTCTATTAATTGTGGTTTTGCATACAACCTCAAAAAAATTGAAGGAAGAATACAATCGGGTCTGGACTGAATATCAATGAATTATCGGGATAAATAAAAGGTCGGCACACCGGGGAGTGACCTCCAATGTGCCGACCTTTTTGCAATAAAAATCAATCGATAATCATTGCTTTGATTGTTTCAATTAAACTCATCAAGTGATACTTAATAAGTAAATGGTAGATCCCCGGTGTATAATGGCTCCGTTGGTACCGGATCGCTTAAATGCTTTTTCCAATAATAGAAACTGCTGCGGTTAATTCCCATAGTTTTACAAAGAAGTTTTACTGGAAATTCTCCGGACAACTCGAGGATTACCTGGTATTCTTGCTGCTGTAATGAATGATTGAACCATTCCCTTTCACTTCGTAGCCTTTTTTTAACCTGGCCTCTGCTAGGCGTGCTTTGACAAGTTCCTGAATCAATTCGTCTTTCGACATGGCTTCGTATGCCTCAAGGTTATTTTGTTCAGGAAGATTTTTTCGAATAGGAATCATCTCTGGGAGAGAATTTTTATCCGCAGGGATGAAATCAGCGAGGAAGGATCATCCCTGAGAGAGGATTTTTATCCGCAGGGATGAAACAAGCGAGGAAGAATCATCTCTGGGAGAGGATTCTTATCCGCAGGGATGAAACAAGCGAGGAAGAATCATCCTTGGGAGAGGATTTTTATCCGCAGGGATGAAATCAGCGAGGAAGAATCATCCCTGAGAGAGATTTTTTATCCGTAGGGATGAAACAAGCGAGGAGGAATCATCGTAAATGGTAGATCCCCGGTGCCTTTCCGCTGTAACAGAATTCTGAGACAATACT
>ERZ1034680.87-NODE-87-length-69601-cov-18.075907_pt1 | contig 69601 bp, 56 predicted proteins | sample MGYA00520639_ERZ1034680 | MGnify/ENA primary metagenome ERZ1034680 (study PRJEB33766, sample SAMN09781760) | gut metagenome | biome: gut microbiome | host: Homo sapiens | place: Madagascar | study: EMG produced TPA metagenomics assembly of the PRJNA485056 data set...
AATTTCCTATAATCGTCTCTTGACAATGGTCACTTCATAACAGGGATGATTTCTTTCTTCCGGATTCATCCCCAGCTTGCTCTTTTGTTCTGCAGGGATTATTTCTTCCACCCGAATTCATCCCTGGCTTGCTCTTTTCTTCCGCAGGGATGATTTCTTCCTCCCGAATTCATCCCTGAACGATCGTTTTTGCGTGCAGGGATGCATCCTTCCCACAAAATGCATCCCTGACGAACTGTTCTTGCATGCAGAGATTATTGCGTGTCTCATCATGGAAAAAAGAATCAAAAAACCTTGTATTTTCAACGTTTACATCCGTTTTCGTTGAAAGTACAAGGTTCTTGAAAAGATGCCGCCAGCGGGAATCGAACCCGCACTCTGTTGCCAGAACGGGATTTTAAGTCCCGCGCGTCTACCAGTTCCGCCATGGCGGCATAGCATCTGATTTATAATACGCCCCCCGGTTACAATTGGCAAGAATTTCTTTTCTTCACAACTCTCCGGCATCCTCTCAGCCGAGCAGCGTCTCCACTTCTTTTCTTCACAGCTCTCCGGCATCCTCTCAACCGAGCAGCGTCGCCATTTCTTTTCTTCACAGCTCTCCGGCAGCCCCTTCAGCCGAGCAGCATCTCCACAAGCTGCTGGTAAAGCTCGCTGCTTTTCTCCTTCCAGCCGGATACCGCCTTCTTCGCCGTTTCTTCGTCCGGAACGGACAGATCCAGTGAGATAACCGGATGTCCACTCTCTTTCACCACGAGATGCGTGGTATAATCGCCAAACGTCGAGCGATAGTACTCTCCGAAAATGGACTCTTCATTCGCGATCTCGCGTCCCATGTCCTTCAGATAGGTGCGAACCTGCTGCTTGATGCCGTCGGGGAGCTGGTCCGCAAAAAAGCCCAGCGTCTCCTCACCTTCCTCCGTGATCTGAAGAAAAGTCTTTCCGCCCATACTCCTCTCGGTCACAAAACCGTTCTGCTCGATTTCATCATAGGTCTGGAGTAACGTCTCGAAATTCGCATACCCGTTCTCAATCAGAAAAGAACTGGTGCGCGGCATGGTCAGCTCACCACCCGCGCGATCCAGCATATAGAGAATGATCAACTTGTAAATTGCAACTGCTTCCATCAGAAAAGCCTGTTCTCTTCCGTAATATTCTCACGCACTGCTGCCGAAACCACTTCCGAAACCTTCGGATTGAAGGCCTCCGGCAGGATAAACTCTTCATTCAGCTCCTCATCGGATACAATTCCGGCAAGTGCTTCCGCGGCAGCAAGCTTCATGTCCTCAGTGATCTGACGTGCCTTTCCTTCCAGTGCCCCCTTGAAAATTCCGGGGAAGACCAGAACATTATTGACCTGATTCGGGAAATCACTTCGTCCGGTTCCGACAATGCGGGCTCCGGCTGCCTTTGCAAGATCCGGCATAATTTCCGGAACAGGATTTGCCATGGCAAACAAAATCGCGTCCTTGTTCATGGAACGGACCATTTCCTCCGTGACGCTGTTCGGTGCGCTGACGCCAATAAAAATATCGGCTCCGACCAGTGCATCGGCGAGGGTTCCGTTCTGATTGTCCAGATTGGTAACCTCCAGCATCTCCTTCTTGATCCAGTTCAGATTCTCACGGTCTCTGCTGATGATGCCCTTGGAATCGCAGATGACCAGATGACGGAAGCCATAGCGCAGAAGAAGCTTGCTGATCGCAATTCCGGCTGCACCGGAACCGTTGACAACGATGCGGCAGTCTTCCTTTTTCTTCCCGGTGAGCTTCAGGGAATTGATGACACCGGCAAGAACAATGATGGCCGTTCCGTGCTGATCGTCATGGAAGACCGGAATGTTCATGGTCTCCTTCAGACGGCGCTCGATTTCAAAACAGCGCGGCGCGCTGATATCCTCCAGATTGATTCCGCCGAAGGTGGGCTCCAGGCGCTGAACCGTTTCAACAATCTCGTCCACATCCTGTGTTTTCAGGCAGATCGGGAAGGCATTCACCCCGCCGAATTCCTTGAACAGAACAGCCTTGCCCTCCATAACCGGCATCGCAGCCTCAGGGCCGATGTTGCCAAGTCCCAGAACCGCAGATCCGTCGCTGACAACCGCAATGGTGTTCTGCTTCAGCGTATAGGTATAAGCTTCCTTCGGATCCTCGTGGATGACCTTGCAGGGCTCTGCAACGCCCGGCGTATAGGCAAGCGCCAGATCCTCTCTGGTCTTCACCTCACACTTCGCCTCGGTTGAAATCTTCCCCTTCCACTCCTTGTGGAGCTCCAGTGCCTTCTCTGCGTTTGTTGCCATATTCTCCTCCCATGTTAAAGCCTGCTGTTATCTGTCATCCTGATGGTGATCCCTGGGAAGGCTCTTCTCCTTCTCGGTATAGCGGGGATCTCCCGTCAGATGTGCCATCCGTTCCCGGATCTTCTGCTCGTAGCCGTTCTCCGACGGCTGATAAAGCCGGATTCCGCGGAGCTTCTCCGGAAGACAGGGCTGCCCGGCATAATGCTCCTCATATACATGCGCATACTGATACCCGATCCCTCTTCCGATCTTCGATGCCGCCTGATAATGCGCATCCTGCAGATAAGGCGGAATCGGAAGATCTCCGGTTTCCTGCACAAGCTTTCTTGCCGCTTCGATCGATTCCACTGCCGTGTTCGACTTCGGTGCCGTTGCCACATATTCCGCAGCCTGCGCAAGAATAATCTGCGACTCCGGCCAGCCGATCCGCTCCGCCGCAAGGCTTGCCGTAGTCGCCACCCGAAGCGCATTCGGGTCCGCATTTCCGACGTCCTCTGCCGCACAGATCATAATACGGCGTGCAATAAATTCAGGCTCTTCTCCAGCCTCCATCATCCGGGCAAGATAATACACCGCAGCGTCCGGATCGGACCCGCGCATACTCTTGATAAAAGCCGAGATCGTATCATAGTGATTATCGCCTTTTTTATCATAGCGCGCAACACGTTTCTGAATGCACTCCTTTGCAACCTCCAGCGTGATGTGGATCTTCCCGTCTTCCTTCGAGCGATCCGTTGTCAGAACGCCAAGCTCAATGGCATTCAGCGCATGCCGCGCATCTCCGCCCGAAATCTCCGCAAGAAAATCCCTTGCATCGTCGTCCAGAACCGCATGATAGCTTCCCATTCCCCGCTCCGGATCGTTGACTGCTCTGGTCAATAGCTCACGGATGTCATCGGAGGACAGGGGCTTGAGCTCGAAAATCATGGATCTTGAAATCAGAGCGCTGTTCACCTCGAAGTAAGGATTTTCCGTCGTAGCACCGATCAGCGTAATGGTTCCGTCCTCCACATAGGGAAGCAGGTAATCCTGCTGCCCCTTGTTGAACCGATGGATCTCATCGATAAACAGAATGGTCTTCTTCCCATATCCGCCAAGATTTGTCTTCGCCTTCGAAATGACCTCCTCCATGTCCTTCTTTCCGGCGGACGTTGCGTTGATCTGGCAGAACTGCGCTGAGGTCGTATTGGCAATCACGCGGGCGAGTGTTGTTTTTCCTGTTCCGGGCGGGCCGTAGAAAATAACACTTCCCAGCTTGTCCGCCTTGATCGCGCGGTAAAGCAGCTTGTCCTTCCCGATGATGTGCTGCTGGCCCACCACCTCGTCCAGCGTCCGCGGACGGAGCCTTGCCGCCAGGGGAGATTCCTTCTCTGTATTCTTCTCCCTCATATAGTCGAAAAGATCCATTTCCATATCCCGATTCCTTTTCCTGATGCAGATTCTTCAGAGATGATTCTGAGGTCCATCTTATCACATTTTGCGTCCTGAGCTTTACATCTGCGAAAATCAATCCCCCGACAGCACGGCTCCGACAAATCCTGCGAAAATCAATCCCCCGGCAGCACAGCTCTGACATATCCAGCGAAAAACAATCGCCCCGGAGTACGCTTCTGACAAAACTCTCAGACGTGCTCCGGGGCGGACCTTTTCTGTCGCTGTTTGATTTATTTCAGTCTCCAGATATCGCGGTTGTACTCTGCAATGGTGCGGTCGCTGGAGAAGAAGCCGGCCTTTGCAATGTTGACAAGGCTCATCTGATTCCAGTGCTTCCGATCCTCATAATCTGCAAACATCTGGTCCTTGACCTTAATGTAATCTTCCAGATCGATGAGTGCCATGAACCAGTCCTTGTTCAGGATGTCATTATACAGCCTCTCCAGGTTCTCCTTGTGTCCGATCTTCATGCACTGCGGTCCGACGATAAAGTCAACGGCTTCCTTGATCACAGGACTCTTTTCATAATAGTCTCTGGATACATAATCCGCATTTTTGTAGTGATTGATGACGGTCTCCGAATCAATGCCGAACATGTAAATGTTGTCATCACCAACCAGATCATGAATCTCCACGTTCGCGCCGTCAGCGGTTCCAAGCGTCACGGCTCCGTTCAGCATGAACTTCATGTTGGACGTACCGGAGGCCTCCTTGGAGGCCAGTGAAATCTGCTCGGAAATCTCGCAGGCCGGGATCAGCTTCTCTGCATAGGTAACATTGTAGTTGGTCACGAACACCAGATGCATGTAAGGATTCACATCCGGATCATTGTTGATGATATCCTGCAGCACAAGAAGCAGATGAATGATGTCCTGCGCGATGATGTAGGCAGGAGCCGCCTTTGCACCAAAAATAAAGTTCAGCGGGCGGACCGGTTTCTTACCATTCTTGATCTCCAGATACTTATGAATGATGTACAGTGCGTTCATCTGCTGGCGCTTGTACTCATGAAGGCGCTTGATCTGAATGTCAAAAATACCATTCGGATCCAGCTCCACGCCCTCATGTTCGCGGATGTACTCCGTAAGAGCCAGCTTGTTGTTCTGCTTGATCTCGCCGATGCGGTCAAGAACTGCGCTGTCATTTTGATACTGCAGCAGATCCTCCAGCCGGTTCGCATCCTTCTTGTACGCATCGGAGATGGTCTCTGAAAGATAGTTGGCAAGCTCATGGTTGCAGGAAAGCAGCCATCTGCGGAAGGTGATGCCGTTTGTCTTGTTGTTGAACTTCTGCGGATAGATCTCGTAGAACTTGTGAAGCTCCGTATCCTCAAGGATCTCCGTATGAATGGCTGCAACGCCGTTTACGGAGAAGCCGTAGTGAATGTCGATATAGGCCATATGAACACGGCCATCTGCATCAATGATCTGTACATCCGGATCCTTGTATTTCGCACGGACGCGGCGATCCAGCTCCTTGATGATCGGAACCAACTGCGGAACCACCTTTTCCAGATATTCCATCGGCCAGGTTTCCAGAGCCTCTGCAAGGATGGTGTGGTTCGTGTATGCGCAGGTCTGCGATACCACCTCAATCGCCTCATCCATGGAGAGTGCCTTGTCCTCGGTCAGGATCCGGATCAGCTCCGGGATCACCAGCGTCGGGTGTGTGTCATTGATCTGGATCACGGCATGATCATAGAGGTGACGCAGATCATACTGCTTCGCCTTCATCTCGCGAAGAATCCACTGAGCTGCATTGCTGACCATGAAATACTGCTGGTAAATGCGAAGAAGGCGTCCCTTCTCATCGGAATCGTCCGGATACAGGAACAGCGTCAGATTCTTCTCAATCTCGTCCTTATCAAAGGTAATTCCCTCCTCAACCAGGGAATCGTCCACGGTGTCCACATCGAACAGACGAAGCTTGTTGACACCGGCATCGTAGCCGATGACATCAATGTCATACATGTGTGAGGTCACCTTGCGCTTGCCGAAATATACGTCGAAGGAAACATCGCTTCTGACTTCCCAGGAATCCGCTTCAATCCAGGGATCCTTTTCTGCCTTCTGAAGATGATCGTCCAGTACCTGATGGAACAGGCCATAGTGATAGTTCAGTCCGATTCCCTCGCCCGGAAGTCCGAGTGTTGCAATGGAATCCAGGAAGCACGCTGCCAGTCGGCCAAGTCCGCCGTTTCCAAGAGACGGCTCCGGCTCCGCTTCCTCAATCTCCGCAAGATTTCGTCCGTACTTTGCCAGAATCTCATTCATTCTGTCATAGATCTTCAGATTGATCAGATTGTTGGAAAGAAGCTTTCCGATCAGGAATTCTGCGGAAATATAATAGATCTTCTTCTCGCCGGTGTTTCTCTCGGTGACGGCCAGAAGACGCTTGCAATAATCAAGAATGATGTAATAAAGCTCTTTGTTCGAGCAGTCGGAAAGGGATTTGCCGTATTTATCCGAGGCGAGATCCGAAAGCTGCTGCTCCATGTTCAGTGCAAGAATGTCTCTTTGCATGTTGGTGGGCTGTGTTTTCATGAGTTATTCTCCTTCCTTTAACTTTACCGGTAACGTTTCCAGTACTGGATGAAAAGAAACCGGAGGGAAGGAATTTCCCTCCGGCACCCATTCTCAGAATCCGCAGGATCAGAACTCTTTCAGTTCTTCCATGACAAGGTGACGCGGTGTTCCGTCTACCCAGAACGGAAGCAGCTCGCCCTGAATCAGCGGACGTGCATACTTCACATAATCCTCTGTCAGATCATCGCCGTCCTCATTGATCCACTCCTGAGGAACGTTCTTTACGCCGTTAGCGATCTGGTGAATGTCAAACTTGGAGAATTCGATACGGTACGGCTCAGCCTCCGTATTCACTCTCTTGAAGATTACCATCTCACCGGTCTCGCCCTGTGCTGCAGCCTCAGCAGCCATCTTTCCTGCTGTGAAGGCTTCGTCGATATCGGTCAGGGAAGCAACGTGAGTCGCTGCTCTCTGCATGGTGGAGAACTCGATTGCACGGGTCTTGCAGCCGGTGCGGTCAGCAACCAGCTTGCAAAGTGCAGAAGCGGTTCCGGAAAGCTGCTTGTGGCCAAATGCATCTACCTTATCGGAAGCGTCGCCAAGCTCGCATGCATAGCGGCCGTCAGCAAGCTTCAGGCCTTCGGAAACAGCGATGACAACCGATCTCTTGGTCTTGGAAAGGTGCTCTACCTTATCCAGAAACTTGTCTACATCGAAAACTCTCTCCGGAAGATAAATTGCATCCACGCCGCTGCAGTCATCACCCTTTGCCAGAGCTGCTGCTGCGGTCAGCCATCCGGCATCGCGGCCCATGATCTCTGCGATCACGATGGTGGGCTTTGCTGCGCCGAAGGACTCGTTGTCACGAATAACTTCCTTCATGGTTGTTGCAATATACTTCGCTGCGGAGCCATAGCCGGGGCAGTGATCCGTAACAGGAAGGTCGTTGTCGATGGTCTTCGGAACGCCCATGAACAGCTCCTTCTTGCCGTGCTCCTTCGCATAGTCGCTCAGCATCTTAACGGTATCCATGGAGTCATTGCCGCCTGCATAGAACAGGGTATCAATGTCATGCTCCTCCATGATCTTGAAGACGTTCTCGTAAACATCCTCGTGTCCCTCAATCTTGGGCATCTTGAAGCGGCAGGAACCCAGGAATGCGGAAGGAGTTCTCTTGAGAAGCTCAATTCCCATGGGATCTGCAAGATACTTATCCAGATCAACAAGCTTATCCTGAAGGAAGCCCTCGATTCCGTGAATCATGCCATATACATGCTCCGCGCCTGCTGCCTTGGCACCGGCATATACGCCAGCGATGGAGGAGTTGATGACGGCTGTAGGACCGCCGGACTGACCTACTACTACGTTCTTCATAATGTACCTTTCCTCTCTTCTTCTGCCCTTGTTCCCCGGGCTTTCCGATCTCATATGCTGACAGGAATCGAAGCCTGCAGGGACATGGACGAAAAATATATTATCGGTTTCGGATGCTGCAGAATCAAACCCCTCTCTGCATATCCAAGATCGGATTATAGCAGACAAGCTCAGGAGCGTCAACGGAAAGACATCCCGTACTTTCGGCATTGGTAACGGTTCCGGTACCGTTTTCTGTCTTCAGCGTCTGTTTTCGTATTTTCTATCGAACGCCCTCTGTTTTTCCGGAAAAATGAATTTCAGAATGTGCTAAAATAAGCTGCGGAGGAGCTGCAGATGTCACCATTTCCCACAAATTCATTCCGGTTATTTTCCAGGGCTTTTCTTTCCGGCCTGCTGCTCTGCGTTCTGCTTGCAGGCTGCGCGGGAACCTCTTCTGAGGAGCCTGACACGTCCTCCATGCACGGAACAAGGGACCACACGCCAAAGGTTCTGACGCCTTCTGCAGATGCTGTCTCGGTTCTCGGAACGGAGGATGTCAGCATCGATGTCTCTCACACAGACGATGGATATTTCTGTGCCTCCTACCACGGAGCTTCTGAAAAGGTGAAGCTTCAGGTCGTCACAAAGGACCAGATTACCTATACCTATGACCTTCCCTCCGACGGAAGTCTTCAGGTTTTTCCGTTTTCCGACGGAAGCGGAGACTACAGCATCGGCGTATATACCAATGTGAAGGACACCCTGTATGCAACCGAATATCAGACCACCTGTCAGGTCACTCTTGAGAATGAGTACCTGCCGTTTCTGTACCCCAATCAGTATGTCTGGTTCACGAAGGACACGAAAGCCATCGCCCTTGCGGAAGAGGTTGTAACGCCTGCCGACACCGATCTTGATGCCGTGGCGCTGGTATATGACTACGTAACAAGCCACGTCACCTATGACTGGGACAAGGCGAAAACCGTGGAAAGCGATTACCTTCCCGACGTTGATGAGACGCTAAGAAGCGGGAAGGGCATCTGCTTCGACTACGCCGCATTGATGGCAGCCATGCTCCGCAGTCAGAAAATCCCGACAAGACTGGAGATCGGCTATGCCGGAACAACCTACCATGCATGGATCAGCACCTATATTACAGATGTCGGCTGGGTAAACGGCATCATCCGCTTCGATGGAACGGACTGGTCGTTAATGGATCCCACTCTGGCTTCTTCAGAGAGCTCGAAAAAGCTTCGGAAATTCATTTCCGACGGGCAGCAATATCGCACCTGCTATCTGTACTAGCCCGTCCTTACCGGAACCATTGTCCGAAATATTCCCTCAGAACATCACCTCATCACAGGAGGCAGGAGCCCTATGGCAGCAACACATTCTGAAAAGAAAAAGCTTCGTCCGATGAACGACGAGCAGCTCTCCCATACCTTTGAGCAGCTTTCCATGCTCCTTGGCGCAGGCATTCCTCCGGCGGAGGCATTGGACATCATGCTTCGCGACAAGGACAATAAGGAGCTTTCGGGAGCGTACCAAATCCTCCTGGACCAGCTCATGAAGGGTGCATCCCTGAACGAGGCAGCGAGAGAGAGCGGTCTTGTTCCCGCTTACGCCATACAGCTTTTGAAGATCGGGGAGCTTACCGGCAGCCTCGATGACGTCTGCTCCCGGCTCTCCTCCTTCTATGAAGCAGAGAGCGAACTCCGGGGAGCCCTCCGGGATGCCTTTTACTACCCGATGATCATGGCTGTGATGATGTTCGTTCTTGTCATCGTGCTTCTTTCCCGGGTTCTTCCGATTTTCTCACAGATTTTCCGGCAGCTTGGCACCTCCGTCAGCGGGATCGCTGCGGTTCTGATGAACATCAGCTCTGCACTGAGCCGTTATTATGCGGTCTTTATCACGCTGCTTCTGCTTCTTGCCCTTTTGTACTTCTATTTCAGCAGCACCGAAAAGGGAAGGGCGCAGTTTCACCGGCTTTTCCAGAAATTCCCGCCGACCAGGAGCCTCGCCGAAGAAATTGCCGTCAGCCGTTTTGCTGCAGGCATGCAGCTGACCCAGTCCAGTGGTCTGGACACCTGCGAGTCTCTTTCCCTTTGCCGGGATATCGTAGAGAACGATGCCGTTGCCGCGCGGATTGATCTCTGCATGCAATCGCTGCAGGCAGGAAATCCATTTCAGGAGGCCCTTGGCAGCGCCGGTATTTTCTCCGGCTTCTATTCCGCAATGATCCGCGTTGCATCAATGACCGGGCACCTGGATACTGTGATGGGATACATCGCCCGTCATTACCGGGAGGAAACGGATCGCCGCATCGACGCCGCTCTTTCACGCATTGAGCCCGCCATGGTAGCCATTCTCGCCGTCCTGATCGGCGGGATTCTTCTGTCTGTCATTCTCCCTTTGATGGGAATTATGTCCAGCATCGGATAAAAATATGAAAAGAAAGCATTCCCGCCTCAATTTCATTCATCTCGCAGCCGCTGCCGTACCGCTCCTTCTCATCGGGATTATCTGCGCCCTTGCCGGAAAACTGGATGCCGGCACGCAGAAGGAGCAGGAGCTTGCGCTGAGCAATGCTCTGGAGCATGCGGTCACAATGTGTTATGCGCTGGAGGGCATTTATCCGCCGGATCTGCAGTATATGAAGGAGCATTACGGGCTGACCTACAACGAGGATCGGTTCTATGTCTCCTATCGCCCCATCGCCTCCAACATCCGACCGGAATACAATATTCTGGAGCTGGACGGTAAAGCCTCGGATTTGCAGAGCATGGCTGCTGCCGTGAAGCAGAAGAAGGAGCAGCCATGAAAATCAAGTCAAGACAGCATTCCTCCGATCTTCTGTTTATTCTGCTCCTGTTTGCCTCGCTCGTTCTGATTTGTATTCTTCTGATTGCAATGGGCTGCGGGGTCTATGAAAACGTTCTGGACTCCATGAACCGGAATGACGACAGCCGAACGGTCAGTGCCTACCTTCTTCAGAAGGTCCGGCAGAATCAGGATCTCGGAGCCGTCTCCTCCGGGACTCTGGACGGCACGGATGCCATTATTCTGAACCAGAATCTCGATGGAAAGGCATACTGCACCTATTTATACTGCCATGACGGAAAGCTGTGTGAGCTTTTTGTCCGAAAGGACAATACCTCCCTTTCCGTCAGCTCCGGAACGCCGGTCGTTTCACTGGACTCCATGACGGTGGAGGATTCCTCCGGCGATTCTCTTCTTGTCAGCTTTTCCGTAAACGGGCGGAAGCAGAAGCTCCGGCTCCGCAGACTCACCGCAGGAGGACAGCCATAATGCAAAGACACCCTGTCAGACATTTCTCTCAATCCGCTCTGTTTCTGATGGAGCTGATCCTTGCGGCTGCCTTCCTTTCGCTTTCTTCCGTGGTCTGCATCCGGCTTTATCTCTATGCACATACTCTGAGTGCAGCCTCTCTGGCCAAAACCCAGGCCGTCCGAGAGTCGCAGAACATCGGCTCCTCGTGGCTTTCCTCCGACGGAAGCCTTGCAGACACACTTGCCCTCTATCTGGAAACAACGAATCCCGTCGAAGACCGGATGGTGCCGGAGGAAGCAGATTCCTTCGTACTGTATTACAACAGCGACTGGGAGCTTCTTCCTTCTTCGCAGGATGCCGCCTTCTGCATCGAATTGTCTCTGAAGAAGAACTCCGGGACCGGAATTTCCACACTGCTTCTTTCCGCCTCAGAATGGAAAGACAATGCTCCGCAGACCTCCTGCTATTCCATTGAATTCAAGCGCTACGATGCTGCCTCCGTGAAGGCCGCGCCAAAGGATTCCGATCATGTATGACAACTTTTCCCTCAAAAACAGCACTCTGGACAATCTCCTTGCAGGAAAACAGGAAAGCCCACGGCAGGAGAAAAGAAAACACCGCTTCCATCTCGGAAACGGTGCTGCTCTCATTCTGGTTGCGCTGATGATCATCAGCCTTCTGTGCTTTGCCGCGCTTTCCATCGTCAGCGCGAAGGCGGACAGCCGGCTTACGGATCGCTATGCCGCACAGATCACGGCGTATCACACGGCAAGAAATCTCGGCGTAGAGTTCCTTGCGGAAACGGACGCGCAGCTGAAGCAATATCTGGAGGACTCCGCGGATCGGGAAGCTTATCTGGAAAAGGCACGCTCTCTCCCGTCCTGCATGGATTCTTCCGAAGAAAATCCGGTTCTGGTATTCTCCGCTCCCATGACGGAGCATCAGACGTATTGCCTGGTTGTCCGGGTGTTGTTTCCCTCTTCCGCGGATGCTCCCCGCTATGAAGTGCTCTCCTCCAGGACAGTAACGTCAACCGACGTTACTTATGACACTTCTCTGGGAGTTCTCGGTCATGACTGATTCGGTCAATGGTTTCTTTCAGGACCCGCACCGTTTTCAGGATTTCTTCCTCCGTGTTCTCCGCGCCAAGAGTAAAGCGAAGCGTCCCCTCCGCGCGTTTCCGGTCCTGCGTCATCGCCATCAGAACATGTGAGGGCTCCAGTGCTCCGCTTGTGCAGGCACTTCCGCCGGATGCACAGATTCCCGCAAGATCAAGATTGATCAGAAGTGTTCTCTGGTCAAAGCCCGGGAAGGAGACGCTCACATTCCCGGAAAGCCGCCGTTCTCCCGGCTGCGGTCCGTTCCACAAAATCCGAATGCCTTCCTTTTCCTGCAGTTCAACCCGAAGCGCTTCCCGGAAGAACTGCTGCAGATGGATTGCTTTCTCCTCTTCGCTTTGTCGTTTCCCTGCGGCTTCTTCTGCCGCCGCGGCAAAGCCGATGATCGCGGGCACATTCTCGGTGCCGGCCCTTCTTCCGCTCTCCTGTGCGCCGCCATGGATCAGGGCTCCGATCCGCGTTCCCTTCCGAAGGTACAGAAAACCGACCCCCTTGGGACCACCGATCTTATGTGCGCTGACGGACAGAAGATCCACATCAAGTGTCTTCACGTCAATCGGGATTTTCCCATAAGCCTGTACCGCATCCGTGTGAAATAAAATTCGTCGGCCTCCCGTCTCTTTCCGCTTTGTCTCCGGAACGGATTCTTTCCCGGCAAGCTCCTGCTCCCGTTTCCGCACCACACGGACAAGCTCTTCGACAGGCTCGATCGTACCGACTTCATTGTTCGCCAGCATCACAGACACCAGCACGGTATCCGGATGCGCTGCCAGCTCGTTTTCCAGACTGTCCGGGCTCACAAAACCCTCTTCATCCACCGGAAGATACGAAACGGTATAACCTCTGCTCTCCAGATATGCGCAGGTATGAAGAACCGCGTGATGCTCCGCCCGGGTTGTAATGATATGTCCTCCCGCCCGCTCCGGAAGCCCCGCTTCCGCTGCACCGGTCAGCGCCCAGTTGTCGCCCTCCGTTCCTCCGGAAGTGAAAAAAATTTCTCTCCAGTCCGCACCGATCGTTTCCGCAAGGACGCTCCTTGCCTGGTCCAGCTTCGCCTTTGCTTCCTGCGCGGGAGGATAAGAGGGACTGGCATTTCCATACACGTTCTTCAGAGCTTCCGTCATCTGATCCAATGCGCATTTCCGCATCGGACAGGTTGCCGCGTGATCCAGATAAATCATAATGACCTCCGAAGGCCCTTTGGATAGTGATTTTTCAGAATCCCGCCGGAGGCCTTGCCCCAGCCTGCAGAAATGCCGTCTATGGTTACCAGCGTCCAGCCCTTCCACGATGCGTCGCAGGGAAGCGTTTCTCCGCGAAGATATGCCGCCGCCTCTCTGCTTTCCGAAGAGACCTCCAGCGCTCTTACCGCATCCCCGGGCTGCATCGCCATTGCGAGTGCATGCGCAGGCTCAAATCTTCCCTTTTTCACCGTACCGATTCCAAGGCCCGGACGAAGAATCCGAAGGCCCTCGGTCCGAACGGACGCTTCAAACGGCATCAGATACAAATCATCGCCAAACCACTTGGCTCTGCTTCCGGAGTGCTGTGCAAGGCGGTCCATAAAATCTCCCTGCAGCGTATCCCGGATAAAATCTCCTGCTGCCGCAGGATGACCGTCTCCCGAAGGAATCTCTTCCCGAAGCCGCTCTCCCGTCTTCTGCAGCACCGCCGCAAAGTGTCCTTCCCCTTCCAGACGGTGAGGCCACAGCCGAACCGCTTTCCGGAGCTCTTCTGCCCCTTCCGGTTTCCCGCACCATTCCGGATGACCGGTGTCAAAGCCAAAGGCTTCTCTCTTTTCTCCAAGCTTCTCCGGAAGATCCGTCATGGAAAACTCCGGGTGCCGCTCCAGAAAGGAGAGAATGCTGTTCTCATCCTCTGCGGGCGCAAAGGTACAGGTGGAATAAACCAGCTCACCTCCGCTTTTTACCATTACGGCAGCCTGCTCCAGAATCTCCGCCTGCCGCTTCGCACAGGCTGCTACATTTTCCGGGCTCCACATGGCAAGAGCCTGCTCCTCTTTGCGGAACATTCCTTCTCCGGAACAGGGCGCATCCACAATCACCTTGTCAAAAAAAGAAGGAAACCGCTGCGCAAGCTTCTCCGGTGTCTCATTGGTGACAATCGCGTTGGAAATGCCCATGCGCTCGATATTCTGCGACAGAATTTTCGCGCGTCCCGGATTGATCTCATTGGAAATCAAAAGCCCCTCGCCCATCAGTGCTCCGGCGAGCATCGTGCTCTTTCCCCCCGGCGCTGCACACAGATCCAGAACCTTGTCCCCCGGATGAACCTCCGCAAGCGCCGCGACAGACATGGCACTCGGCTCCTGAAGATAATAAAGTCCCGCCTCATGAAGCGGCGATTTTCCCGGTCTTGCCGCCTCATCATAGAAAAAGCCAAAGGGCGCAGCCCACGGAACCGGGCGAAGACCGAATTCTGAAAACGCCGTCTTCATCCCGTCCGGCATTTCCGCAGTCTCCCGAAATCCTTCCGGATTCCTCTCGCATTCCATGCGAAGGGCGGAACTCAGCTTCAGCGGATTCAGACGAAGGCCGCGGGAGCGCTCCCGTTCGAAGGCCGAAAGAAACTCCGCATACTCTTCTTCCCCCAGCATGGCCTCCATTCTCGTTTCAAACTCTTCCGGTAAAGACAGTATGCCCATTCAGTCCTCCAGCAGCATGGCCCGTACAACACCGGCTCTTCTGTACGCTCTCTTCCCTGCGCCGAGTCCGGTTTTCCGGATGACAAACTCTGCGGGAAGCTGATCTGAAGTCCGAAGTGCCGCCACGCAGGCAGCGCCTGTCGGCGTCACGAACTCGCCGAGGTCCGGAATCAGATGCATCCGGATGCCATGCTTTCTCACAATCGCCGCAACAGCGGGAACCGGAATCGGCAGAACGCCGTGCTGGCAGCGCACGGTGCCCGTTCCCTCATATAAAACAGGAACCACAACATCTGAAATCTGCTCCTTCTCCCGAAGGTCATCGAAGCATACCGCAATGGAAATAATATCCACGATGGAGTCGATTGCCCCCACTTCGTGGAAATGAACCTCATTCAAGGGCCGTGCATGCACCTCCGACTCCGCCTCTGCAACAATCCGGAAAATCCTGCCGGCCAGCTCCTTTGCCCCCTGCGTCATCTGTGTGCCATCGATAACCGCAAGCACGTCCTGCAGAGAGCGGTGCTCATGAGGATGCCCGTCATGGCCGTGGTGGTGATCGTCATGGTCGTGATGGTGATCATCGTGGTCGTGAGGATGCCCGTCGTGATCATGATGATCGTGATGGTGGTGATGGTGTTCCTCCTCTTCCGGCGCAGTCTCTCCGAACAGATAAGCCATATCATGATCATGGTTCTCGTGCTCATGATCCAGCAGCACATCGAAATCAACCGCCGAGATCCCGCTCTTTAGCACCTTCGAAATCTGAATATCAAAGCCCTGCGCAGGGATCGTCTTCAGCACCTGCTCCAGCTTCTCCTGGTCTGCACCAAGATCCAGCAGTGCACCTGTCAGCATATCGCCGCTGATTCCGGAATAACATTCCAAATATAATCTGCTCATCATTTTCCTTTCTTTCGGACCGAAAATCCGAATTTCCCAAGCTTGTCCCCAAGAGCAAAATACTCGCCGTGAGAATAGGCAAGCAGATCCGCCTTTTGCAGATCGAGCTTTCCGTTCTCATCCAGAAGGGAAGAGTCAACGTCCGTGGACAGAACCTCTGCCACATACATATCATGCGATCCCAGCTCCAGCTTCTGCCGCACCACGCATTCCAGACACACCGGGCTCTCCTCGATTCCCGGCGTCTCAATGCATCTGGACGGAAGCTTTGTAAGCTTCATCTCCGCCCACTTGTCGCAGTCACGTCCGCTCTTCACTCCTACCCAGTCGGTTGCAAAGGCAAGCTCTCTTGTCGTCAGATTGATCACAAACTCGCCGGTCTTCTCCAGATAATCGTGTGTAAGGCGGGACGGCCGCACCGAAACCGACACCATCACCGGATCGGAGCACACCGTTCCCACCCAGGCTGCCGTCATCATATCGGTATGTCCTTCCCCGTCCGATGTTGTAATAATGGCTGCCGGAACAGGCGCCAGCATATTCGACGGTTTCCAATATTCTCTTGCCATATCTTCCTCCCAGTCTGTTTTCTGATTTTCAGTAAAAAAAGAAAGGCTCAGCCCGGAAATCTGCCGGAAAGGCAGATTTTGACCGATCCGGTCATCCATTCTGTGTTATAATATGACCGATATGTGCTGCCGGGTCTTTTTCAAATCTTCGATTAGTATAGCATGGGAACCGGCCTTTCATACGATGATTTTGCAGTACGATGTGACCTAAGGATAGGATAATGAATAAAGCTTTCTTCTGTCTCGCCTCGCTTTTTGCGGCGGGAATTTTACTCTATGGACCTTCCGGCGCAGCCACTCCGGAGAGTGTGCCCTCGTCCGTTTCCATGACCGTCCATGCGGTTTCCAATACCGTGACCTTCCATCCCAACGGGGGAACCGGCTCCATGGATCCGGTCCTTCTGGAGGTGGGAAAGGACAAGCTGCCTGCCTGCACCTTCACGCGCTACGGCTATGTCTTTCGCGGCTGGATGACGAGTCCCTTCGGAACCTCCTGCGAATACGAGGATCAGTCCGTGCTCCCCGAGGATTCCGAGAGTATGACACTGTATGCTCTCTGGGAGCCCCAGATGTACATCATCCACTATGCCCCGAACGGTGCGTCTCTCGGCGAGATGGCGGATTCCTACGGCATTTATGACCAGCCGACCCGCCTTCTCGGCAACCTCTACACCAATCCCGGACATCTGTTCAGCCGCTGGATCGACACCAATACCGGACGGTTCTACAGCAATCTGGATCTGGTCCGGAACCTGCACTCCGGCAACACCTATTCCCAGGCTGTGATCACCGTAGATGCCGGCCTTCCGGAGAACACCGACTATAAATTCAAGAGCACACAGGGCTCCTGTGTCTATGAAGAAAACGGAACCACCTACCTGGTTACCGCTGCTTCCATTAATGACAAGGCTTATAACAGCGGCGATCTGTCCCATTATGAAACCGTCCTGAACAAATATGACCTTTCCACCGGAAAGCTGGTGAAAAAGGTCCGCAATCTCGCCTTTGATCATGGAAACGGCATTTGCTACAACGACAGCAACGGCCATCTGTACATTGCAGAGGGCGGCACCTGTGCCGGTTATCCCAGCGGCGTCATGGAGCTGGATCAGGATCTGAACGTGGTACGCGAATACAATTTCCCGCTGCTTACGCACATCTGGGCCATTGCCTATGCCGATCACCATTTCTATCTGATCGGCCGCAACAAGGACAGCCGCAACTCCTTCTGTGACCTCAACGATGACATGCAGACGCTCTCCATCACGCCCGTGGATGAGTATTACGCACAGAACTTCAGCTCGCAGGGAATTGCCACCGATGGCTCCTTTATTTATGCAGTCAGCGCCGGCTTCAAGGCCTACGACTGGAAAAGCAAGCAGCGCATCAATGTCTTCACAACAGCCGGAAAATATCTCGGCGTGTGGACCATAGACATTCCCTATGAGGCCGAGGATCTCACCATCATCGGTCCCTACGCCTACATCTCCACCAACGAGGGGGCAAAATCAACCCTCTACCGCACCCGAATTCCCGCCGTCACGCTGACGGCCACCTGGAAATAGACCCATTCCATAGCCTTATTCCACAGCCTTATTCCACAGGCTGGCGGAACCTCATGCCACAGACTGGCGGAGCCTCATGCCACAGGCTGACGGTCCGCCAGATATTTTCCCTCAAACTCGTCCAGAGAAATCGGCCTGCTGAAGTAATAGCCCTGGAACATGTTGCAGCCCATGCTGTGCAGCATCTCCGCCTGTTCTCTGGTCTCAACGCCCTCGGTGATGGAGCCGATTCCAAGCTGCTCCGTCATCGCGATCACCGTCTTCAGAATCTTCCTCGCCTTCTCCGGGTTCTTCGTCTTATACAGGAACATCATATCGATCTTCAGAACATCCACCGGGATGTCCTTCAGCATATTCAGCGAAGAGTAGCCGCTGCCGAAATCATCCATTTCCACCAGGAACCCGTATTTCTGCAGCTTCTCAATCAGAAGAAGGCGGCGGTCCATATCATCCATCATAACGGTCTCGGTGATTTCAAGGCGCAGATTCTGCGGGGAAATGTCATATCGCTCCACCAGAGAAGTGAGCTTCTCATAGACATCCATGAAGTAGAAATCCTTCGGCGAAATGTTGATCGAAAGATACAGCTTGTCCCGTCCTTCCTTTTTCCATCGCGCAAGAATCCGGCAGGCCTTCTCCCAGATACAGCAGTCTGCCTGCGCAATCTGTCCGTTCCGTTCCAGAATCGGAAGAAAGCTTCCGGGAGACAGAAGTCCCTCTGTCGGATGCTGCCAGCGAATCAGAACCTCAGCTCCTTCCATCTCGCCCTTCTGATTGACCTGTGCCTGCAGATAGGGCACAATCTGTCCGCTCTCAATTGCGACATCCAGTTCACCGACTACCTTCTGCTCCCACAAAAGCGAGCTGCGAAGATTGCTGTCATAATAGGCGATGCGCCGGTTGTACTCTCCGCGAATACTGCTGCAGGCCATCGTTGCCCGGTCAATCATCAGCGTAACGGCGAGCTCCGGCTCCGTGATTTCATAAATTCCGACATGGGTAATAATCGGAAACGCCTCTTTTCCAAGAATGTGAGTGATGGTATAGAGGCTTTTCTCCAGATTTGCCTCATCGCAGCCATCCGACCGGCAGAAAATTCCGAAGCGGTCTCCGCCGAGTCTTGCAAGAACGCTGCCGTCTCTTGCATCCTCCTTCAGCATCCTCACGAATTCCTGCAGAACATAATCTCCCTTGTTCTTTCCGAACAATTCGTTGATCATCTTGAAATTACAGATATTCGTTACAACAATCCGGAAACCGGCATCGTCTTCCGTGCTGCGCCCCTCTTTTATCCTCTGATCCAGAAGCTCCCGCACCTGCTCGCAAAAACCGTCGCGATTGTACAGGCCGGTCATCAGATCATGATTTGCCCGGTAAAGCTCCCGCCGGGTCTGTCTCTCCTCCTCCGAACGATCCTGAATGCTGAAGAATACGCCCGTATTCTTCCCCCGCCGATCCTTCAGCACATGATATTCCACATGATAGAACCTGGCTTGCTCTTCTCCTGTCTCCATGTCTCTCTCAAAATCATGAAGGAGATCCTCTCTGGTAAAACCAAGCAGCCCACGCAGAGCAGGGACCTTCTCCTCAACCTGCAGCTCATCGGCCGCACCGGCAATCTCCAATGCGCTCTGGTTGGCATAAACACAATGCCCGTCCAGATCGAAGAAGAAAATCGCATTGCTCAGGCTGGAAACAATATAGTGCATCATGCGCTGCAGCAGAAATGCAGGTTTATAGTACAGGGAAAAATAAAAGATGATAAGACCGCAGACGGCATATCCAATCATGGACGTGTCCATCTGCCAATGACTGAAAATACTGACAAACTGCCAGATCGTTGTAAGAAGAATTGCTCCGAAAACGATAAGATATTTCTCCGCATACAGCATGGGTGTGCGGAAAATTTTTACCACAAGGGCGATAAAAATAACAGCAAGATACACACAGGCCAGAAGCATATGAAGAACGTATCCCGTTCCGGAAAGAAGCTCGAAATAGATTCCCCCGTCCGGAAGGACAATTCTCTCCGCCCGGTACGCATGTCCAAAGACAGGGTTCAGCGCGATCTGCGCCACATCCACCGCTGTAATACAGACCAGTACACGGTGCACGCCCTCATATCGCCCATGGAAGTGGCAGCCGTTCACAACAAATCGAATCAGATACAGGAACATCAGATCCGTTCCCGCCAGAAACAGGAAATAAGCAGTCTGCGCTTCTCCGATTGATTTGGCAAACAAAAGGAGCAGATTTCCGAGAATCGGAAATATCGTAACTCCCAGGAGCCTTGCGACATCACGGCCAAGCGGCTTCCGGTTCCTGTGTGCCATTTTCGCTGCTGCAAGCAGAGCTGCGGCAGATAGAATCAATGACAAAGCATACATGTCTCTCACGGGTGACTTCTCCACAAGTGCAGCGGCATGCTTACTGTTTTGCATGCCACTGTGTTCACATTAGTATTATCTTAACACGATTCTTATTAAGAGAATCATCAAAAGCTGTCGTCTTTTTCTCGAAAGTGCGAAATCGTTTATGCCTGCTCTGAAATCCGGATCACACGGATGTGTGTCTCTTTTCCATAATCCGTCGTTTCCCCGTCATCGTTGTAGTACTCATACGGCCGGATCTCATCTCCGAAGGAATGCAGCTCCGGATCGGCGAAATCGACCTCCTCCACACATTTTCCGCCCTTTGATACCGGAAGCAGATACCCTTCCCGCAGGAAAACATGCACGGTCCCGATCGGCATTTCGACATAGGAAAAGCCCTTCTCAAAGATCTTCCCTTCTGTCAGCTTTCCTTCCTCAAAAACAAGCTCCTTCATCCGCTCCGGGAAATACACAACCCGTCCCGTTACATTCTGCGTGTAAACCGGTGCGACCATGATGTTCTCGCCGACCAGAAGCTGGTCCTCCACCTGCCTTGCCAGAGCATCCTTTCCATATACAAAGGACAACGGGCTGAACATCATTGTGCCGGAAAGAGCGGCTTTCATATACTCGCTGTAGAGATAAGGAAGCAACTGATATCTGGCTCCGATTACATGTAAGAACCTCTCTTCATGTGAGAAACGGTACACCTCCTGCTGCCTGGTTCCGCGAGCGGAATGATTCCGGAAGAGCGGCGTAAATACGGCAAACTCCATCCAGCGAAGGAGCAGATCCTCCGTGACATCTGCACCGAAGCCGCCTGTATCTGCGCCGGTATACAGATAGCCGCACATGTTCAGGGAAGGCATCATCTGAACATTCATCTTCAGATGAGACCACCAGGACAGATTGTCTCCCTGCCAGATTCCTCCGTAGCGATGCATTCCGATATAAGAAGCCCTGGAGAACAGGAGAATACGTTTCTCCGGAAGATATCGTTCAAATGCCTCTGACGCCGATCTCGTCATATAATACCCGAACAGGTTATGAACCCGATCATGACGATAACGTTTTCCCTTGTAATTATGATAGAAGGACGCATAGTCCTCCGGATTGTTGGCAATGGTGGAAACCAACTCCGTCATCTCAAAAAAGCTGTTTACGTCGAGATTCATGGCCTTGCACTCATCCAGCTTCTCAAACACCTTCTTCAGCCGCTTTTCGGAATAGAAAATGGCAGGCTCATTCATGTCATTCCAGAATCCGTCAATTCCTTTATCGATCAGAATCCGGTATTTGTTGCCAAACCATTCTCTTGCCTTATCATTCAGCATATCCGGAAAACAGCATCTTCCGGGCCACACGCCGACGATGAAATCCTCCCCGTTTTCATCCTTGCAGAAATAACCGTTCTCCTTGCCTTCCTCATAGACATCATAGCCGTCTTCCTTCTTCACGCCGGCATCAATGATCGGGACCAGATGGATATTCTGCTCCTTCATCTCCTGTACAAGGCTCTCAAAATCCGCAAAGGTCTCCCGGTTGATCGTAAAATCCTTGTACCTCTCCATGTAATCAATATCAAGGTAAACGCTGTCCAGCGGAATTCCTCTTGATCTGTGCTCTCTCACCACTTCGCGCACTTCATCCGCCGTAAAATAGCTCCAGCGGCTCTGCCCGTATCCAAGTGCCCATCTGGGTGCAATGTAGCTTCGTCCGATCAGCTCGCGAAACTCACGGACAACCTCCTGATACGAGTTTCCCTCAATCAGGTAAATTTTATAGTTCTCATCCTCCGGAAGGATCACCAGCTGATCGGTATTCGTGTAGCCCACATCAAAGGTAATCTTTCCCGGAATATCCACAAACACTCCGAAGGTATTGTCTGTGCCATCTCCCGCCATAATAAAGTTGTGCGCACCGTAAAGTGAGTTTGTGTGCTCGCAGTGGTTGGGATTGTCCGTGCAGTTGCTGACATAACGCCACCCTCTCTTGTTCATGCCGCGGACGTTTTCTCCGAGGCCATAGACAATCTCATCCGGCTGCAGCTCATAATAAAAGGCATTTCCCTCCTTGTGAAGGAGCCCGTCACTCCAGCAGCTTTCCCCGATTTCCCTGACCACCGCATCGGTTTCGATCGGATCCCCAAATACATATTTATGAATCATACCTCCCCTTTCTGACCGGTCTTTTATCATGCCGATCCACAACCCCCGTTAAGTATTCTGTGCCAGGGCACAAATCACAGTTTTATTCTAATGCATCAGCGCAAGGACAGACAAGAGCAGCATATGTACCGGATAAAAAGCATAGCAGGTGTACTGGAAGGCTTTGGAATGGCAGCCCTGTCGGCCGTGATACAGCCAGATGGGAAGAAGGGCAAACAGCGCCAGTCCCTGCTCCGGAAATTCCACCGCATGACCGTTGACTGATATAGTCAGCAGTTCTCCCGCAAGCCCCTCGCAGTTAATCCAGTACAGACCAGCCAGCTGTCCCAGCTTCTGCCACCACGCATCTCCGGGGAGCAGAACAAACAGAAATACCGTGAGTACACCGAAGCCGTAGTAATCCGTCATTCCAAGGATTCCCAATGCGTAGCAGACTGCAATGCAGAAAACCCAGACAGGGATTGCGGCAAGCTTATGACGAAGCTTTTTCTCCGCAGTGCGAGCCAGAAACACTCCGGAAAGCGCAATCAGAAAGGTCCACAGTACATTCTGATGGAAGGGATAAAAAGCAATTCCTCCGTACATGAGGTCAAACGGAACCTCTGAGATCAATGCAAAAACAAGCAGCCGGAGCAGATATCGCTTCGGGCTGTGCGTGTGCCTTGCTCCCTCCGCCAGTAGAAAAGCAAAAATCGGAAAGGCAATGCGTCCGATATGCGTCAGCATGGCGCACTGCGGCAGAAGCGTTGCCCACAGGTGATCGCACAGCATCAGAATCATGGCGAGCACATGAAGCGACGCAGACGAAATATCCGGCAGACTCTGCCGGGCAGAAGAATCTCTCATCTTGAATTTATCCTCCAAGCTTAATCTGTTATCCTGTCGACATTCACTATATCATGAATTTACGAATTTACCGCAGTGATGAATTTAAGGAGATTTGAAGCAATAGCCTGGCAGGGGTACCTTTGGATGCCTTTCGGCGTGGGGAATGTATCCTGATTTGAAGAAATTCCTCTCCAGGGATTATTTCGGCCGGCCGGATTCATCTCTAGCTTGCTCTTTTTCTCCACAGGGATTATTTCGGCCAGCCGGATTCATCTCTAGCTTGCTTTTTTTCTTCACAGGGATTATTTCGGCCGGCCAGATTCATCTCTATCTTGCTCTTTTCTCCACAGGGATTATTTCGGCCAGCCGGATTCATCTCTATCTTGCTCTTTTTCTCCACAGGGATTATTTCGGTCAGTCGGATTCATCTCTAGCTTGCTCTTTTGTGCTACAGGGATTATTTCGGCCAGCCGGATTCATCTCTAGCTTGCTCTTTTTCTCCACAGGGATTATTTCAGCCGGCCAGATTCATCTCTATCTTGCTCTTTTTCTCCACAGGGATTATTTCGGTCAGTCGGATTCATCTCTATCTTGCTCTTTTTCTTCACAGAGATTATTTCGGCCGGCCGGATTCATCTCTATCTTGCTCTTTTTCTCCACAGGGATTATTTCGGCCGGCCGGATTCATCTCTATCTTGCTCTTTTTCTCCGCAGGGATTATTTCGGCCGGCCGGATGCTTCTCATCGCTGAAAACACATCTACCCGGCCATTTCGTCAACTTCCGACTTGTCTTGTTATAAACGAAGCGATGATCTGCTCGTTTTTATTATACTTCGAGTCAAAGCCTTTCTATATAAAAAGGCTCCCATACATAGCCAAAACTATGTACAGAAGCCTGTTCTGTCAAAACCATGTTTAATTATTCAGCGGATCGAGGACAATCGTACCTGTCTTTCTGGTTTCCTTCAGATCAATGATTCTCTGATTTGTGGAACCCCGGAAATTCAGGGTGATCTTCTTCTGTGCTTCCACAAACGGTCCGTCTACAAGTACATCAATAAGATTCAGATATTGATCTGTCACTCCATCCACGTACTTTCTGCCACCGGGTACAAGGTCCTTGTCATAAAGATAGCCGGTATAGGCCCAGATGTTCTTCTCCGGAAGTTCTTTATGAATTCGCTGCAGGAGCGGAAGAAGGCCCTTCTGGTTACTCTCCTCCATCGGATCGCCACCAAGAAGTGTCAATCCGTCATAATAAGGATGCGACAGTTCCTTTATGATCTCATCCTCCATCTCCGGTGTGTAAAGCTTTCCGTAATCAAAGTCCCATGTCTCCGGTTGGAAACAGCCGGGGCAGTGGTTACGACATCCGGAAACAAATACCGTCACCCGCATTCCAATTCCGTTGGCACAGTCCGCCGTCATAATTTCTCCAATGTGCATCAGCTCTGAACCCCCGATACCTCGGAGCCGAAGCTCTTATTGGAAAGGTGAAGCACACGGTCCTTGATTTCCTGTGTGCGGCCCTGATTCCAGAACTGTGTTCCGATGTAACCGCAGGTGCGGCGGGCAACGCTCATTTTACTCTGGTCACGGTTTCCGCAGTTCGGGCACTCCCAGACAAGCTTCCCGTTCTCATCCTCTACGATTCGGATTTCTCCGTCATAGCCGCAGACCTCACAGTAATCGGATTTGGTATTGAGCTCTGCATACATGATGTTGTCATAAATGTACTGCATCACCGAGAGCACCGCCGGGATGTTGTTCTGCATATTCGGAACCTCTACGTAGCTGATGGCTCCGCCCGGGGAGAGCTTCTGGAAGTCCGCTTCAAAGCGAAGCTTCGTGAACGCATCAATGTTCTCACGAACATTGACATGATAGCTGTTCGTAATGTAGTTGTGGTCGGTCACATCCTTGATGATACCGAAGCGCTTCTGCAGGCACTTCGCGAACTTGTAGGTCGTCGATTCCATCGGCGTTCCATACAGGGAATAGCTGATGTTCTCTGCCTTTCTCCACTCTGCGCACTTGTCATTCAGGTGCTGCATCACCTGCAGAGCAAACTCCTTGCCCTTCGGATCGGTGTGGGAGACCCCCAGCATCCGCATGCACATCTCATAAAGGCCTGCATAGCCGAGACTGATCGTCGAATAATTGTTGTACAGGAGGCGGTCAATCTTCTCGCCTTTTCCAAGTCTTGCCAGAGCGCCGTACTGCCACAGAATCGGAGCGACATCCGAAATGGTCCCGAGAAGTCTCTCGTGGCGGCAGCGCAGAGCGCGGTGGCAGAGCTCCAGTCTCTCGTCAAAAATCTTCCAGAACGCTTCCATGTCACCGTACGAGGAGCAGGCAACATCTACCAGATTGATGGTAACAACACCCTGATTGAAACGGCCATAATACTTGTGCTTCCCGTTCGGATCGAGACCTTCCGTATCAGGCGTCAGGAACGAGCGACAACCCATGCAGGGATAAACATCACCGTTCTTATATTCCTTCATCTTCTTCGCCGAGATGTAATCCGGAACCATTCTTCTGGAGGTGCATTTTGCAGCAAGCTCAGTCAGAGAATAGTATTTGGAATCCGGGCGAATATTGTCTTCATCCAGCACGTAAATCAGCTTCGGGAACGCCGGCGTGATCCACACACCCTTCTCGTTCTTGACGCCCTGCATTCTCTGCAGAAGAACCTCGCGGATGATCCGGGCCAGATCGTCTCTCGTCTGTCCCTCCGGAACCTCATCCAGATACATGAACATCGTCACAAACGGTGCCTGTCCGTTGCAGGTCATCAGCGTGATCAGCTGATACTGAATGGTCTGAATGCCGGACTTGATCTCCTCATCCAGGCGGTTCTCCACAATCTTACTGATGATATCCGCATCCTGCGTCTCTCCGGTAAGCCGTCTCTCCTCCAGAACCTGCTTCGTCAGCTTCTTCCGGGACACATCCACGAACGGAGCCAGATGAGAGAGCGTAAAGGACTGTCCTCCGTACTGGTTGGACGCGACCTGGGCCACAATCTGCGTGGTGACATTGCAGGCCGTGAAGAAGCTGTGCGGCTTCTCAATCAGCGTCTCACTGATGACGGTTCCGTTCTGCAGCATATCCTCCAGATTGATCAGGTCGCAGTTATGCTCCTTCTGGGCATAGTAATCCGAATCATGGAAATGAATGATTCCTTCCTCATGAGCCTTCACGATATCTTCCGGAAGAAGGACACGCTTGGTCAGGTCCTTGGAGACCTCACCTGCCATATAATCACGCTGCGTGGAATTGATGACGGGATTCTTGTTGGAGTTCTCCTGCTTCACTTCCTCATTCTGCTGATTGATCAACGCCAGAATTCCGTTGTCGGTCGTATTCGACTTGCGGGAGATCTCTCTCTTATAGCGATAGCGGACATACTTCTGCGCAACCTCATAGCCGCGCATCTCCATGATGCCGGTTTCCACCATGTCCTGAATGTCCTCAACATTCACCGCGTGCGAGGAGTTCTGTACCTTCTTCGCAATATTGTCTGCCACGGCATTGATCTGATAATCGTTCATCTGATAGATGCCGCTGACCTCCGCATTCGCCTTCCGGATGGCGTTGACAATCTTCGAAATATCGAAGTCAACCTCCTGCCCATTCCGCTTTATGACATTGATTTTCACCGATACGTTTTCTTTTTCTTCCATCACAGATCCTCGTTTTGTCCGCACCGCATCTTCTGCTCGCAGAAATCACGTTGCTTTTAAATACAAAATATTGATTGTTTCGGGTTTTTGGTACACAAGATGTTGTATCCCCCGAAGTGCTCTATTATCATACACTACTATGTTTGAAAAAGGTAGGGTGGCGACCGCAAAAAATTCCCTCAAAAATAGGAGCAAGATTTGTACAGAATTTGGTCTTGCTTTTTCTCAGACTCCCGGCAAACCGCAAAGTGTCTGGATGGAACAGATTTCCTGTCATCGGGAATTCACCTTTACGCAAACAGGCAGATACCGTTACAATGAAAGACAGCACGAAATCGGAGAGCTGCCCGCTGCAGCTCTTTTTGAAACAGAAGGGTTTGTTTTCATGATGACAGAGTACAACAGAACCGAATTGCCTCTCGAAATATCTCCCGCGGAGCTGGATGAGCTCCGTCCCGATGATTATATTCTGGTGGACACCAGGGAAAAGAGCGACTACGAGCACGGCTTTATCCCGGGCTGCGTTCTTTTTTCTCCCGGAAAAGTGCGTGAATATGCGGAAAGAGACAGCCTTTCGCCTTTTTCCAAAGACAAGCGCATCGTCCTGTACTGCAAATACGGAACCGTGACCAGAGAGCTTGCGGAAGAGCTGCAGGATCTTGGCTTTGCTGCGCAGAGTCTTTCCGGCGGCTATGGTGCGTGGGCACTTCATGCCATCACCAGACAGTCCCGGAACAGCGAGCTTCGTGAACACATTGAGCTTTCTCTGCAGAAGGGACATTTTCACCGTGATCTTCTCAACCCCTTTGCGCGCGCCATCATCAAATACCGGCAGATTCAGAACGGGGACAGGATCGCCGTCTGCATCTCTGGCGGCAAGGATTCCATGCTGATGGCAAAGCTTTTCCAGGAATTCCAGCGTCACGGTCAGTTCTCCTTTGAGCTTGTTTTTCTTTGCATGGACCCCGGCTACAACGAGGCAAACCGTCACATCATTGAGAGCAACGCGGAGCTCCTTGGCATTCCTCTGACTTTTTTCGAGACCTCCATCTTTGATACTGTGTATCAGATCCAGTCCTCGCCCTGCTACCTGTGCGCCCGCATGCGCCGCGGCCATTTATATAAGAAGGCGAAGGAGCTCGGCTGCAACAAAATTGCGCTCGGACACCACTATGACGATGTCATTGAGACCGCCTTTATGGGAATGCTGTACTCCGGGCAATGGGAGGCCATGCTCCCCAGACTGAAGAGCACAAATTTTGACGGAATGGAGCTGATCCGCCCGCTCTATTTTATCCGTGAAGACGACATCAAGGCATGGCGAGATGAGAATCATCTTCACTTCATCCAGTGCGCTTGTCATTTCACAGATACCTGCACCACCTGTGCCGTGACGCCGGAGTCTTCCGACACATCCCGCACCGGGCACAAGCGAATGGAAACCAAGCGCATCATCGCGGAGCTAAAGAAAACCAATCCGATGATCGAGAGCAACATCTTCCATGCCACAGAGAATGTCAGTATCGACAAGCTTCTCGGCTACAAAAAGGACGGGAAGCATCACAGCTTCCTGGATGGGTTTGACGGAGAGTAATCAGCGAGGGCTGAATACAGATATTTTCTGAAATAGAAGCTGCTGTTTCTGCCAAATTTACGTCCTTGTTTTTAGTGCAACATGCGAACTGTACGAAAAGTACGGATGTGCTAAGATGTAGTCACAACTATATATCGGTGTTCCAAGGGTTCGATCCCTGCAAATCAATCAGGGATCGGCGGGTGCCTCCCTGTTTATATAAAACGCATTCACAAACAAGGAGGTAGCAATTGAAAGAACAAACGTATCTGTCTGCAGAAATCAGTTCTGCAGACCAGAAGGCCGGATATGACGCCGCCGTGAAGCGCATTCTGGCCGCAAAATGCATTCTCGCCAGAATTCTCGTTGGGACGGTCCCGGAATTCCGGGAGTATTCGTATGCGGAAGCGGAGGCTGCTATCATCGGCCTTCCTGAAATCGCAACAAGAAGGGTCCGTCCCGATGAAAGAATCAAAACTGAGGCAGTGCAGGGCTTGAACACAGAAAGCAAGCTTCCCGGAGAGGGAGAGGTCACTTTTGACATTGTGTTCTGCGCAATTGCAAAGGATGGAAGCCCGCAGAAGCTCTATATCAATATTGAAGCACAGCAATCCGTCCAGCTCCATTACGATCTCATATGCCGCTCGATTTTTTATCCCGCAAGGCTGTTGTCGGAACAATTAGACCGGGAGTTTACTACCGATTCTTATGATAAGATTAAGAAGGTATATTCGATCTGGATTTGCATGGATTCTCCGGAGAAAAGCAAGAAAAAGCTTGCAGCAAACACTATTGTTCAATACCGCATCAGGCCCGAAGTTTTATATCCATCGGAGAATATCCCGAAAATGTCATTCGGCAGATATGACTTATTCTCAACGATCTTCATCAATCTCGTACCGGACACCAAAAAAACAAACGATGAACTGATCGGAATGTTGTCCACACTGCTTTCCAATACATTTCGAGCAGATCAGAAAAAGCAGATTCTTGAAACACAATATGGACTTTTGATGACACGAAAGATCGACAGGGAGGTACAGAATATGTGCAACTTGAGCGAAGGAATTGAAGCCGCTGCAATTGCAAAAGCGGAGGAGAAATTCAGCAGTATTCTTTCCGAGAAGGATAAAGCTATCACAGAGAAAGACAAGACCATCAACGAGAAGAACAAGGCCATCAACGAAAAGGACAAGACCATCAACGAGAAAGACGAGGAAATCTCTCGTCTGAAAAAGCTCCTGGCAGAAGCAAACAGCAGATAGCAAACAGCTCCGGATTAAAAGTCCGGAGCTGTTTGTTACCTTATTCTGTTCCCTTCATAAAGGAACGATTATTCTTTCCAGCCTTCCGGCAGGTATTTGATGGTATTTGCGATCATATCGTCGACGAGCTTTCCGGTCGTTTCCGGATCCTTGCACTTGGCATTATAGTTCGGATCATTCAGGAAGGCTTCCACCACAAGATCCCGGTCACAGGTCAGCGCAGCCTTCAGCGTTCTCTCATGGTTCTCCACATGCGGAATCACAAGGTCATAGACATCTCTCTTGATCGGTCCGGCCGCAATCGGATGAATATGGTCACGCTCAAAGACCGCATTGGTTTCCACAACTGCCTCTGCCGGAAGATTCGGAATCTGAAGCGACGTGTTCGGAATGTTTACATTCGCCACCACTCTTGTCAGGCCGCAGAGCGCCTTGATAAGAAGGGTTCCTTCTTCGCCGGTTGCTTCCAGCTTGATCTCATCCTTGCCATCCTCCAGATTCTGCGCGCGCTGCAGTCTTTCCTTTAAATCTTCCTTTCTCCAGAAAACCGGAGTCAGATCATATTTCCATGCATGTACCGTATCCGGATCCTTCAAATAGGTGTCACCGGGCATAAACTCTGCCAGATGACGATCTCCTGCTGCCGCGATCCAGCCGTATTTGTTAAAGAGATCCATTTTTACACGATGTGCACAGATAAAATGAGAGTTCAGCCATCCGTTGTCCTTGGATCCAAAGCCCTCCTCGAAATGCTTCCCGATATACTGCCGATAGATCGGGAAGAGGTCCACTCCCTTATAGGAAGCACTGGAAAACCAGGTAAAATGATTGATTCCGGTTACATTGACCAGAATATCATGCCAGTCTTCGACCTTGTCTCCGGTCTCCTCCTCATAAATTCCCTGCAGCATCTTCTGCGTGCCAAACACCTCGTGGCAGCAGCCAAAGGCTTTGATCTGCGGGAAAACATAGTACAGTGTCTTTACGCAAAGAGACATCGGGTTTGTGTAGTTGATGACCCAGGCATCCGGGCAAAAGCTCCGGATCGCCTGCGCGATCTCCACATACATCGGGATGGTACGCAGCGCGCGGACAATTCCTCCGGGGCCTGCCGTATCTCCGACAGACTGATAGCAGCCGACACGCTCCGGCAGATGAACATCCGATTCCATCTCCTCAAAGGTTCCAGGCAGGATGGAGATGATGACGAAATCGCAGCCGGTCAGCGCACTCTCCAGAGTCGGATAGACCTCAAATTTCCAGTCTCCCTTCGCATCTTCCCTGCTCATCAGATGATTGCCGATCTTTTTGTTCACCTCAGCCGCCTTCTGATCCAGATCATACAGCCGCACCTCACCGGAGATCTGATCCTCCTGCGCAAGGTCTGTCATCAGGGTCCAGGCCCAGCCTCGGGATCCTCCTCCAATGTATGCAATTTTCAAATCCGTTACTTTATCATCCTTGTAAATCATAGGTACCCCCTTTGGTCGCTCCATGCCGCCAAAATGTATTTCCATGTGAAACAGAATATCCTAATATCGAGTTTAAAACTATAACAATCGGTCGATATAATTATTTTATTATCTAATCAGCCATGTTGTGAATTCTTTTTCCGATACTGCAGCGGTGCCAGCCCGGTTGCCGTCCGGAAAACCCGTTCAAAATAAGTCACATTTCCAAACCCCGTTTCTCCGGCAATCTCTGTAATCGGGAGATCCGTTTCACACAGAAGCCTCTCCGCCCTCCGCACGCGGACAAAGGACAGATATTCCACAACCGTAAAGCCTGTAATCTGCTTGAACATATAGGTCATTCTGGATCTGCTGATATAAAATCTCGCAGACAGCTCGTCCAATCGAATGCTCTCACTGCAATGCTGCTGAAGATACTGTGCGATTTCATCGATAACCTGATGAATCCGTTCGGTCTCCTTTCCCGGCTCCCCGCCCGGTATTTTCCCGCTGTCCTCTTCTTTCCGCCGACCGGCGCAGACCGCGTAAAAATCCAGAAGTTCCATCCCCTTCAGCACAACCGAAGAACGTTCTTCTCCGGCGGTCATTTTCTCCTTCAGCTCCTTGATGAGTAAGCAGATCCTTTCCCACTCGTCCTGCCCGAAGCAGACAGGCCCTGCAAACTCGGATCCGAAGCCTTCAAAATCAGGATAATGAAGTCCTTTCAGCAGCATGTCATAAGGATTCTGACTGTACTCCAGAAGAAAACGCCGATGTGCCGGATTCTCCGGGCAGACACTGGTCTTATGAATGCGGTTTCTTCCTATTAAAATACCGGAGTGCGGGACCAGGTGATACGTATTCTGATCCACGAAATAATACCGTTCTCCCTCCATCAGGAAATACAGCTCCAGCTCGCTGTGAAAATGCCTGGTCTGCATGGAGAAGCTGCTGTTCCATCCGGCCTCCTCTGCAGAAAGCCCCTCTGTTTTTCCTGAGAATAAAATAATACGTCCCTGATTTTCCATTTTCTCAACCTTCTCATGAAGATCTTCACGGGAGAAGCTCCCAAGTATATGAAAGATAACAAAAGGAGAAACCTCTGCATCCGGGTTTGTCCCGCGAACAGGAAGTTTCTCCTTCATCATATGGATTCTTCGCACAAGAGAAAAGCATTATTTTTCCTTTTGCAGAAGATTTCTTTATTGTGTTACCCCTTCAGGCCGGAGGTGCTGATTCCTTCCACCAGATATTTCTGGAAGAACAGGAAGATGACGACAGCCGGCAGAACGGAAAGCGTTGCCATTGCAAACATCGCTCCGTAATCAGAGGAGGAGCCGGGATCGCAGAACAGCTTCAGCGCCAGGGAAACCGGATACTTTGCGGTCTTGTTGATGTACAGCAATGCGGAAAGGAAATCGTCCCATCTCCACATGAAGGAGAAAATGCTTCCCGTCACAACCGCAGGCTTCATAAGCGGAGCAATCACCAGACGGAAGATTCCAAAATAAGAGCATCCGTCGATCTTCGCCGCTTCATCCAGCTCTCTCGGAATTCCCTCAATGAAGTTGGACATCAGGTAAACAAAGAAACCCTGGGTTGCAAAGAAATACGGGATGATCAGCGGCATGTAGGAGCCGACCCAGTTCAGCTTCTGATACCAGAGGTACTGAGGAATCATCAGAACCTGCGCCGGAAGCATCATGGAAAGGAGCATTGCCGTGAACATGAGCTTCCTGCCTCGGAACTCAAATCTGGCAAAGCCGTAAGCCACAACCGCAGAGGAAAGGATCGTTCCGATCGTTGCCACAATGGAGATAAACAGTGAGTTTTTAAAAAAGGTACTGAAGGCAATGCCTGCAAAGCCCTTCCAGCCGTTCCGATAATTATCCAGAATAAACTTCTCCGGAATCAGCGAACCTGCCGTCGTAAAAATCGTTCCGGTTTCCTTGAAGGAGCTCATGATCATCCAGACCAGCGGATAAATCATGATGATCCCGATCAGGCAAATCACAACATGATAAACAATGGATCGTGCAGTTCTTTTTTCTTTCATGATTATTGATCTCCTTCATATACCCAGAAGCGCTTGGTTGCAAAGAGAATGAGCGTTATGAGACCAATCAGCAGCAGCATAACCCAGGCAAGCGCTGCGCCATAGCCTGTATGATAGAATTCAAAGGACTGCTGATACATATAAACCGTATAAAGCAGCGTCGAATTCATCGGCTTTCCCTGCGTAATGATGTAGCACTGTGTGAACGCAAGGAAGCCATTGATCATCTGCATGACAAGATTAAAGAAAATGGTCGGTGTCAGAAGCGGAAGCGTAATGCTGAAGAAACGCTTCGGTCCATTTGCGCCGTCCACCATGGCCGCCTCGTAAAGAGATGTCGGAATCTGCTTCAGCGAGGAGAGGAAAATCAGCATGGAGGAGCCGAACTGCCAGACAGCCAGAAGGATCAGCACCCAGATCGCGGTTTTCGTATCCCCGAGCCAGGAGATGTGGCAGTCAATTCCCACCATCTGAAGAATCTTATTGAATACGCCGTCCATGGCAAACATTCTCTTCCACAGAATGGCCACCGCAACCGATCCGCCGATGATGGAGGGCAGATAATACACCGCCCGGTAAATTCCGGACATCTTGCTGTTCTTCAGAAGAAGCATTGCAACAATCAACGCAAACAGCAGCTTCAGCGGGACAGACACAAGAGCAAAAAAGAACGTGACCTTGATCGTCTGCCAGAAGGTCGTATCCGTAAGCATCTGTTTATAGTTGGAAAGTCCGATGAACTTTGGCGCGGACAAAATATCATAATCACAAAACGAATAGTACAAAGAGATTCCCATCGGAACGAGCATAAAGAACAGAAAGCCCAGCGTAAACGGGAGTGTGAAAACATATCCGGCGGTATCTTCACGATTCAATAATTTTTTCATAAGATCTACCTGTTTTTGAGTCAAAAAACAGCAGGAGTAGGAGCTTGCTCCTTCTCCTGCTGCTTTTTCTGTATGCACTGCGGATCGATTGTCCGCTTTTCCTTGTCCGGAAACGATTATTCTGCGTTCTCAGCCATGATCTGGTTGCCCTGCTCGAACAGCTGCTTGCCTGCATCCTCTGCAGAAAGCTGTCCGTAGCAAACCTGCTCCTGAAGCTTGTTGATCAGATCGTTGACCTCACTTGCGCCGTTGGTGCTGGGCGGATTTACCTGGGAAGAGTTTGCGCTGACTACGTCATTGACAAAAGTAATGACTTTCTGTGTCGTCTCATCCAGATTCGGTGCGATGGCTTCTGCTGTTTTGGAGGAAAGCGGAATTCCTCTCTCGCCGAGAAGGATGTTGTTGCAGTCCACATCGTTTGTGATGAAGTTCAGGATTTTTGCTGCCTCTTCCGGATTCTTGGAATCAGTAGAAATTGCGAAGAACTGGCTGGGCTTTAAGTAATCCGACTTCTTCGGATCTGCGGAGGGCCAGGTTGTAAGGCCAATTTCCGTTCCCTCCGGCGCAGCGGAAACGGTAGCAGTCAGCTGGTTGGAATAAGCAAATGCGCACCAGGACATCGTCTCCGGGCTGGAGCCATATACGAGAGGATCCTGCTCAACCGATCCGATGCTCCGCTCTGCGAAAACAGAAGGATCAATGACATAACCATCCTTCAATCCATCCTCATAAAGCTTGAAGAAATCTGCGTAAGGCTCGTAGGAATCTCCGCCAAGCTTTCCATCCTCATACAGGACAATATCATCTGCACGAAGGAAATACTCAATCCACTGCTCATTCTGGTTGTAGCAAAGGTTGGTCTTATATCCGGTCTTCTCATAGACCTCTTTGCAGACATCGATGAACTCGTCCAGTGTCATGTTATCCTTTACGGTAATTCCGTTCTCATCCAGCAGTGTCTTATTATAAAGAAGTGCCGGCGAATTGATGCCGTTGCAGAGCGCATAGAGGCCGCCGTTTACGGAGCCGGAATTCAGAACATCCTGATTGCAGTCAGCGGTATTGATGGTTCCGTCTTCGATATAAGGTGTCAGATCAACCAGAAGTCCGTTGGTGACATACTGATTCAGATATTTGTAATCCATCTGAACAATGTCCGGCATGGAGTGGCCTGCTGCCGCAGTGGCCAGCTTCTGCCAGTAATCATTGAACTCAGAGAACTGACCGTCAATCGTAACTCCGGGATTCTGCTCGGAATACAGATCGATGATCTTCTGGGTTCTCTCGTTTCTGGTCTGGTTGCCCCACCATGCCATCACAAGATTTGCTGAACCGCTGTTGCTTCCTTCCGTAGACTCTGCCGTCTCCGTGGTGCCGGCTTCTGCTGCCGTGGTATCTGCCGCCGTATCTCCGGATGCAGAAGAGCTTCCGCATCCCGCAAGCGATGCTGCCGTCATCGCCGCGGCCAGTAATAATGCAAATTTTCTTTTCATAATTCTGAACCCTCCTTGTTTTTGTTGCTGTTATCAGCGTGATTTCATTGTAGTCATCCGTTCCCAACAGTTTAATAGTTAAAACAGATCTGTCCGTATAAAAAACCGTCTTTTCGAAAACGTTCAATTGTTTTTTCTTTCCCGTGTTTTATGATAAGAAAGGTGTTGAATCTGCCGGTTATAATTAGGTAGATTTTCAAATTTAACAAAAGGAAATGTCTTTTTCATGGCAGAAACTACAAAGAAATCTCTTTTTTCATCAAAGCAGCAACAGTCCAGGCTCTCATGGTTCAAGCAGCATGTGTACCGGCATTTGTCTCTGAAGCAGGCTTTTTTTATCATCGTTCTCTTCAACAGCTTTTCGATTCTTCTGTGTGCAATCGCCGGATATCGGATTTACACCTCCGCATATAACCGGCTTCTGTTTGCTTCTCTGGAGGGCAGTCTGTCCGTAACCTCGGCTCAGATTTCACAGTCCATGGAAAATGTGGAATACATTTCCACTCTGTTTCTTTCTTCGTCCTCCATTCAGCAGCAGCTGTCCCATGCGCCGGAATCCGACGATCTTCCGAAGGTTCAGGAATACAACCGGATTATAAACAATGCGCTTTCCGATTATTCTACTTTGTTTCGTTCCAACCATATTGCCTATGCCGCCCTTTATACCCCAATCGCCACGAACAGCACCAACTGGGCGCTTCAGGAGAAAACGCCCGCCTTTCTCCTTCGTGCCGCGATTACAAACGGCTCAAAGCGAGACGGATCGGTCACCTGGACCGGTACCGACCGGGGAAAATATCTTCTGCTCAGCCGAAGCGTTCGCGAAATCGACAATCTTTCCCTGCGGCCGCTCGGTGATCTGGTGATTGCCGTGGACACGGAAAGTCTGGTCTCCTCTGCCGTCCGGTTTGCCTCTGCTCACCCCGGTCAAAAATTTATTTTCTCCACCAGGAAGGGGACGCTTCTGTATGCCCCGGATGATATTGCCGGCTCCGAGGCCTCTCAGCTTCTGCAGGAGAGCCGCGATGACTCCTGGAAGCTTCTGACCCTTCACGGGCACAAATATTTTGCGATCAAGGGAACGCTTCCGCACTATGATTACCAGTATCTCTCCCTGGCTCCTTATGATGAGATTGCGGGAGCGCTTCGCTTTTCACTTTGCCTTCTGGTTCTGATTCTCGCCTCCGGGATGCTTGCCGTGCTGTATATTTCCAACCGGCTGATCACTGCAATCATCCGCCAGTTTGACCTCTTGATTTCCCGGATGGAAACGTTCAGCCGGGATGAGCTGGCCCTCCCGTCCCCGAAGGAAGGCACTGCCGCTGCGTCCATCGAGGACCAGCCAAAGGAAATCCGCTCTCTTCATCACAATTTCAGCGACATGGCGCAGCGAATCCGCGAGCTGGTACAGATCAATTATGTCAACAAGCTGCTGGCCAAGGATGCCCAGCTTCAGGCTCTCCGCTCTCAGATCAGCCCGCATTTTCTGTACAACACACTGGAAACCATCAACTGGAGAGCCAAGGCAGTCGGCGATCCGAAGATTTCGCAGATTGCGGAATCTCTCGGCAATCTCCTTCGGGCTTCGCTTTCCAGTCAGAGGCCTTTGGTGACTCTGTCCTATGAGCTGGAGCTTGTGGACTCCTTCATTACGATCCAGAAGATCCGTTTTGAGGACCAGCTGGAGTTCCGCTTGCAGGTATCTCCGGAGGCACTGGACGGCCGGATTCCTCCGCTTACCATTCAGCCTCTCGTTGAAAACGCCATTCACTATGGCATGGAGGAAATGACCGAGGTCTGCCACATTGACCTCACCGCGGAAATCACAGACGGAATTCTCTGCATCCAGGTCCGCAACGAAGGCTCTCAATTTGAGGAAGACCTTCTGAACAAGCTTCGGAAGAAAATCAGACAGCCAAACGGCTTTGGCATCGGACTTCTGAATATCGACCAGCGGATCCGCCTGATTTTCGGCGAGGAATACGGTCTGTCTCTGTCCAACGAAAACGGTTTTGCCATCGCAGCCCTGCGGCTTCCCTTCCGAACGCAGGATGCGGATCTCATGGAGGAACATACATGCTAAAGCTATTGATTGCGGATGATGAACGCATCATCCGGGAAACCATTTCCAGCATCATTGACTGGGAAAAGGAAGACATTGAAGTCATCGGACTTTGCAAAAACGGAATCGAGGCCTACGACATGATTCTCGATGAATCCCCGGACATTGTGCTCACCGACATCCGGATGCCAGGCATGGACGGACTGGAGCTGATCCGCCGGATTTCGCAGACCGATCTGAACACGCAGTTCATCATTCTCTCCGGCTTCGGCGAATTCTCTTATGCCCGAGAAGCCATGCGCTTCGGCGTACGGCACTATCTGCTGAAGCCCTGCAATGAAATCCAGATTCTGGACAGCGTGCGTGCCTGCCTGCAGGAGCATGAGCAGGCTGCCATTGCCCGTACCATGAAGAGCCAGCAATATCAGATGTACAGTGCGATGTTCCACAGCGTCATTTCCGGCATCATGAGCGACAGTCTCAACGAAAGTGACTCTCAGGAGGACCTGATCCGGCATTACGGGCAGTACATTGACTTCCGTTTTACCGCCTATCGTCTGTACTATGTCTACTTTCTGGAGGCGGAGCAGCTTCCGGAATTTCTGGCCAGATTGCAGGAATTCCTGCAGCTTCAGTTCCCGCAGTCCGTGGTCTATGAAATCTATGTGACCAACACCCTGCTCCTCTTCCTGCCAAATCCGGGAAATGACGCAGACATTTTAAAAAGCTTTCTGCAGGACGCAAGCAGCGCCGGCAGTTCGGTTTCCACTGAGGTTGAGGAGGTCTTCTTTTCTTCCCTGCGGGATCTTCTTAGCGTGATCGTGGAAAAGCTCCGCCGCTTCAGCGTGATCTCTTTTATCAACGGAGACCAGATCATCCCGACTCATAATTACAAGGGAATTTCTGCTCAGATGCAGGAAATTTTCACCAGTCTGCAGGATGGGCTTCATACAGAGGCTTCGATTCAGCAGGCCAGAGAGCTGATGGATGGAATCGACGACGATGATTTTATGAAGCAGCTCGTCAGCAGCCTGTTCCTGAAGATGAGCTCGGAAAGTCCGAACTCATCCTCCATTGAACTGGCGGAATGGCTGGTCCAGATGGAACATGAGGAGGACCGGCAGGGTCTTCAGGAAATGATCCTGCAGCGCTTCTCCCGGCTGGCGGAGACCTCCCGGATTTCCACCAAATGCAGTCCGATGGTGCATCAGATTCAGGACTATGTCTCGGAACACCTTCAGGACAGCAGCCTGACGCTCAAGCAAATTGCCGAAACGGATCTCTTCATGAACGTTGATTACGTCAGCAAGAAGTTTTACAAGGAAACCGGACAGAAATTCTCACAGTACCTCAACGGTGTCCGGATTATGAAGGCCAGAGAGCTGATTGCAAAGAATCCGGACGAGCCGATCAAAAACATCGCGGAGCAGGTCGGGTGCGGCAACAATCCGCAGTATTTTTCACAGCTCTTTAAAAAGCAGACCGGCATGACACCTACGGAATATGTGAACGAAATCTCCTGATTGTCCGATCAGATAATATTTTGTTCCTATTGTCCAATTGTTGTAGTATTTATTATTTTTACCCTCTATGCTGATCAGCAAGAGAGGGATGGAACGCCACGTAAAACCGGAAATACCAATGAGGCTATTTCCATGTACCGATGAAAGGAGAACATACGAGTGAGCATTCATGTGATTCAGGAGGGAGCCTGCGGAGATGGAAGAACCAATGACGCTCCTGTGATTCAAAAGGCCATTGACCGATGTGCAGAGCAGGGCGGCGGCCTTGTCGTTCTGGATGCCGGACATACTTATCTGTCCGGATCCATCGTTCTGAAAAGTCATGTGGAGCTTGTCATCGAGACCGGTGCGGTCCTGAAGGCAAGCGAGGATCTGAACGATTATCAGTATCTGAGCGAGCAGGCAAAGCAGGGCAGCAACCACATGGTTGAGGTTCCCACCTTTGAGGACTGCTCCTATGACGGCAAGCCCCGGCAGTTTTTCATTTATTCAAAGGATACCGATGGCGTCCGCATTTCCGGCGGCGGCGTTATTGACGGCTCGGAGGAAATCTATTACGGTGAACGCCGCGAGGATCAGATTGACGGTGCCTTTTATCCGCGCATCCCGCTGATTCTCATGGAGCACTGCACTCATCTTTCCATTGTCGGAATTACCATTCGGAAGAGCGGCTTCTGGACCACACACCTCGTCGGCTGCAGTGAGGTTGAGATCAACAGTGTCCGCATTCTGAACAATCGCATGATGGCAAACTGTGACGGCATTGATCCGGATCACTGTCAGCATGTCCGGATCACGAACTGCCACATTGAGGCAGCCGATGACTGCATTGTTCTGAAAACCACAGAAGCCAATGCACAGTACGGCCCCTGCGAGGACATCGTCATCTCCGGCTGCACGCTTGCTTCGACAAGCGCAGCCATCAAAATCGGAACCGAAAGCGTCCAGGACTTCCGCGATATCATCATCCGCGGCTGCAGCATTTACGATTCCAACCGCGGCATTTCCTTCCAGCTTCGTGATCAGGGAAATGTGGAGCACATACTGATCTCCGACTGCATCATCCGGACCAGACAGGCATCTCCCTGCTGGTGGGGCTGCGGAGAGCCGATCAACATTGCCTCCATCAACCGCAAGGATGAAATTCCTTCCGGCCGCATCCGCGATATCTCCATTTCAAACGTTCGCTGCATCGGCGAGGGCAGTGTCTATCTGGCAGGAAAGGAATCTGCTCCCCTTGAGGATCTGTCCCTGAACAATGTGCATGTGACACTGACCAAAACCTCGAAATATCCGATCACCGGCTATGACTTCCGTCCTACCTGCGGTCCTGATTTTGAAAAGGGGAAAATCCACGGCATCTTCCTTCGGAATTGCAGCGAGCCTGTGATGCAGAACCTGAAGGTAACGATTGATCCGAGTATGAAGGATGTTGTTGATCAGAAAATCTGTCTCGAAAACACAACAGCACAAAACTGACACATTGCGGCCGGTACAGGCGTGACTGAAAATTTCGGAACGGCAAACAAAGCTGATACAAATTAAGTCGCTTCTGAAAAGTGATGGGAACGAAATTAAGTCGTTTCTGAAAAGTGGTCGGAACCGAAATAGAGTCGTTTCTGAAAAGTGGTCGGAACCGAAATAGAGTCGTTTCTGAAAAACGATCGGAACGAAGAAGTGTGCGTGAAAGGAGAATAAGATAATGGCAAAATTAAACTATGAAGTATTGAAGAACAGCGGCTACAACGGATATATCCTCGGAAAGGGACAGGCTCCTGTCAAGGTCCTGCAGTTCGGCGAAGGAAACTTCCTCCGTGCCTTCGTGGATTACTGGTTCGATATGTCCAACGAAAAGGCTGCCTGGAACGGTAAGGTTGCCCTCGTTCAGCCCATCGCTCAGGGACTGACTAAGATGGTCAATGATCAGGAGGGCCTCTACACCCTCTATCTTCGCGGCTCCGAGAACGGTGAAAAGGTCAACCGCAAGCGCGTTATCTCCTGCGTGGATGCCTGCTACAACCCTTATGACGCTGCAGACTGGGAAGAGATCCGCAGAATTGCCTGCTCCGATGAGCTCGAGTACATGGCATCCAATACAACGGAGGCAGGAATCACCTACGATCCCTCCTGCACGCCTGACCAGCAGCCTCCCGTCTCCTTCCCTGCCAAGGTAACCCTTCTTCTTCATGAGCGCTTTCTTGCAGGAAAGCCCGGCATCACCTTCCTCTCCTGCGAGCTGATTGATGCAAACGGCCAGGAGCTGAAGAAGGACGTTCTTCTTCACGCAAAGGACTGGGGCTATGAGGAAGACTTTATCAGGTACATCGAAGAGGAATGCCTTTTCTGCTCCACGCTTGTCGACCGCATCGTTCCCGGAAGAATCCGTGATCCGAAGGAGGTGGAATCCCTGACTCTTGAGAACGGCTATGAGGATGATCTTCTGGATGTCGGCGAGGTCTTCGGCGTGTGGTACATCGAAGGACCGAAGGAGCTGGAGGAGAAGCTTCCCTTCAAAAAGTCCGGACTGAACGTCCATGTGGTTCCGGAGGTTGCTCCCTACAAGAAGAGAAAGGTGCGCATCTTAAACGGCGCACACACCGGCTTTGTTCTCGGTGCCTACCTTGCAGGGAAGAACATTGTCCGCGAGTGCATGCAGGATGAGACGATCCACGGCTTTATGAACAGACTCCTGTTCGATGAGGTCATCCCGATCCTTCCTCTGGAGAAGGCAGACTGCGAGCACTTCGCGGCAGCCGTGACAGACCGCTTCAACAATCCGTTTGTGGATCATCAGCTGATGAGCATCTCCTTGAACTCAACCTCCAAGTGGAAGGCAAGAGATCTCCCGTCCCTTCTGGAGTATGAAGAGAAGTTCCGGACTCTTCCCTCCGCGCTGTGCATGGGGTTTGCGGCCTATATCGCCTTCTTCTCCAATGACCTTCAGAGACGGGAAGGAAACGGCCTTGTCGGAAAGCGCGCTGCAGGAAATGAGTACACGATTCAGGATGACGAGTGGGTGCTGGACTTCTACTGGGAGCACAGAGAGGACGATGCGAAGACACTCACCCATGCCGTGCTTGCAAATGAGAAGATGTGGGATCAGGATCTGACAAGGATCGCAGGACTGGAGGAGAAGGTTGCAGAGGATCTTGCTCTGATCCGCCGGGAAGGTGCAGAGGCTGCATACGCATCGGTTCTGAAATAAGAGCTGCGAGGCGGTTCTGGAATCAGTGCTGCATGTGAGGCGATCTTGGCGGCGAAAATCATCCTTATTTGAAGGAATGTTCTTCCGGGGATGATTTTTCGGTTGGGAAATCATCCTGTTTCAGAAGAATCCTCTCCCAGAGATGATTTCCAACAGAAGAAATCATCCTGTTTCAGAGGAATCCTCTCTCAGGGATGATTTTCCACAGCAGAAATCATCCTGTTTCAGAGGAATTCTCTCTCAGGGATGATTGTCCACAGCAGAAATCATCCTGTTTCAGAGAAATCCTCTCCCAGGGATAGTTTTCCACAGCAGAAATCATCCTGTTTCAGAGGAATCCTCTCTCAGGGATGATTGTCCACAGAAGAAATCATCCTGTTTCAGAAGAATCCTCTCTCAGGGATGATTTTCCACAGCAGAAATCATCCTGTTTCAGAGGATTTCTCTCTCAGGGATGATTGTCAACGGCAGAAATCATCCTGTTTCAGAGGATTTCTCTCTCAGGGATGATTGTCCACAGCAGAAATCATCCTGTTTCGAAAGAATGCTCTTCTGGGGATTACTTTTCAGTGAAGAAATCATCCTGTTTCAGAGGATTTCTCTCTCAGGGATGATTTTCAACGGCAGAAATCATCCTGTTTCAGAGGATTTCTCTCTCAGGGATGATTTTCAACGGCAGAAATCATCCTGTTTCGAAAGAATGCTCTTCTGGGGATTACTTTTCAGTGAAGAAATCATCCTGTTTCAGAGGAATCCTCTCAAAGGGATGATTTTCCTCAGAAGAATGCATCCTGTTTCAAAGGAATCCTCTCTCAGGGATGCTTCCATGATAAAAATGTTATCTCATAAGGCCGGAAGCCTCTCATTCTCATAAAGGAAGGAAACATATGAAATATATCCATATTCATCCGCTTGATAATGTCGTGGTCGCATTGGAGGATCTGAAAAAAGGCGACCTGGTTTCTGTCACAGCCACCCCCCCTGCCGAAATTCAGTCATCAGAAGCCCCTGCCGGACTTCCGTCAACCAAAGCCCCTGCCGGAATTCAGAAAGCAGCTTCGGTGGAAGGAACATCCGAACCCGCCCCGTCAGCAGTGTCCTCTCCGGGCATTCTTCTTCGCGAGGATGTTGCGCGGGGGCACAAGATTGCACTGACGGATATCGCGGCAGGGCAGCCTATCATCAAGTACGGCTGTGTCATTGCCCGTGCCCGCACAGACATTCCTGCAGGAAGCTGGGTTCATACACACAATGCGGAGACGGAGCTGTCGGAGAGTACCGAGTATCACTATGATCACAAGGTTTATAAGCTTCCCGAAGTCGCAGGAAAGACCTTCCGCGGGTACCGGAGAGCAGACGGAAGAGTCGGGATCCGGAACGAGCTCTGGATCGTGCCTCTTGTCGGCTGTGTCAACGGGATTGCAAAGGAGCTTGCGGAGGCCAATCAGGAGCTCACCTCCTCCGGATGGAGCAGGGCGCATTCCGAATCCGGTGCTTCTCCCGATTCCATCCTTTGCGGCACGGCAAATCCCTATGCTTCCGTGGACGGCCTCTACTATTTCCAGCATCCCTACGGCTGCTCCCAGATGGGGGAGGATCTTGCGACCACGGCAAAGCTTCTGGCAGCTCTTGTCCGGCATCCGAACGCAGGAGGTGTACTGGTGCTGTCTCTTGGCTGTGAGAATCTTCAGCCGGAGATGTTCCGCGAGGTTCTCGGAAGCTATGATCCGGACCGCGTGAAGTTCCTGGTCTGCCAGGAGGAAGAGGACGAAGCCGTAAAGGGAGCGCAGCTTCTTCAGGAGCTTGCAGAGTATGCATCACAGTTTCGCCGTGAAGAGCTTCCTGCCAGCGAGCTGGTGGTCGGGATGAAGTGCGGAGGGTCGGACGGACTCTCTGGAATCACGGCAAATCCTGCGGTCGGCCGTTTCTCCGACCGTCTGATCGCACTTGGAGGCTCCACGGTTCTGACCGAGGTTCCGGAGATGTTCGGTGCAGAGAACATCCTGTTCTCCCGGTGTGAGAATAAAGCCGTCTACGGCAAGGCGGTCGACATGGTGAATGCCTTTAAGAAGTATTTCACGGATCACGGACAGGTTGTCTATGAGAATCCGTCTCCCGGAAACAAGAAGGGAGGCATCACAACGCTGGAGGACAAATCCTGCGGCTGTGTGCAGAAAGGAGGAAGTGCGCAGATCGTGGACGTTCTGCCTTATGCAGAGCCTGTCACCAAAAAGGGCCTGAATCTTCTCTCCGGTCCCGGAAATGACCTTGTGAGCGCAACGGATCTGACGGCTGCGGGAGCCCATCTGATTCTGTTTACGACAGGACGGGGGACGCCGTTCGGAGCACCGGCGCCTACGGTGAAGATTGCAACGAACTCACAGCTGGCGATGCGCAAGAAGAACTGGATTGATTTCAACGCGGGAACCGTTGCAGAAGGGAAGGAAACCCTGGACGAAGCGGGTGACCGGCTTCTTGACTATGTGCTTTCTGTTGCATCGGGAGAAGAGACGCTCTCCGAGCAGCACGGCTGCCGGGAGATCGCAATCTTCAAGGATGGCGTGACGCTCTGATACGCTTGTCTGAGAATTGCTTTCCCGATTTCAGTTGGCATCTGTCATGAAATCCCACTTTTATTCCACCATGGACAGTGCGATTCTCTTCTTTCCAACATCCACAGAGAGCACGGTGACATCCACAACATCTCCGACATGAACAGCTTCCAGCGGATGCTTGATAAAGCGTTTGGTCATCCGGGAGATGTGCACAAGTCCGTCCTGATGGACACCGATATCCACAAATGCACCGAAATCTACGATGTTGCGGACCGTTCCCTTCAGCTTCATCCCGGGCTTCAGATCCTCCAGGGAGAGGACATCGGAGCGAAGGATCGGTCCCGGCATCTCTTCTCTTGGATCTCTCGCAGGCTTCTCCAGCTCATTCAGAATATCCGTCAGCGTAATCTCACCGATTCCAAGCTCGGCCGCACGCTTTTTCACTTCCGCTTTCGGCACGTGCTTCTTCACCTCGCGGAAGCCTTCCATATTGTCCTCCAGCTTCAGACTTTTTAACAGCTGCTCCACGGCAGCATAATCCTCCGGATGCACCGCAGTAGCATCCAGCGGCTCCTTGCCGTCCCGGATGCGAAGAAAGCCTGCGCACTGCTCAAAGGCTTTGGGACCAAGCTTGGACACCTTTAACAGCTCACGTCTGCTCTGGAAACGGCCGTTCGCTTCCCGGTATGCCACGATGTTCTTTGCCAGTACTCCGGAAATACCGGAAACATGCGACAGCAGGGAAAACGACGCCGTATTCAGATCCACGCCGACATGATTGACGCAGTCCTCCACAACACCGCCCAGGGCTTCATCCAGCTTCTTCTGATTCATGTCATGCTGATACTGCCCGACGCCGACAGCCTTCGGATCAATTTTGACAAGCTCTGCCAGCGGATCCTGCAGACGTCTTGCCATCGAGGTTGCCGATCTTTGTCCGACGTCAAAATTCGGAAATTCCTCCGTGGCCAGCTTGCTGGCACTGTATACGGAAGCCCCCGCCTCATTCACGATAATATACTGCAAGGGCTTTCTCTGCGGATTCTCCCGCTGAAGCTCTTTGATGAGCTCCACAATAACCTGCTCGGACTCACGGCTCGCCGTACCGTTTCCAAGACTGATGAGCGACACATTGTCCTTCTCAATCAGTTTCCTGATTACAGCCTTTGCTTCCGCCACTTTATTCTGCGGAGCAGTCGGATAAACAACCGTTGTATCCAGAACCTTTCCGGTCGGATCCACCACGGAAATCTTGCAGCCTGTACGGAACGCCGGATCCCATCCAAGGACCGTCTGTCCATTGATCGGCGGCTGCATCAGAAGCTGCTCCAGATTCTTCCGGAAGACCTGAATGGCACCGTCCTCTGCTTCCTCCGTCAGCCTTCCCCGGATTTCACGAAGAATCGCCGGAGCAATCAGTCTCTCATAAGCGTCTTTTGCAGTCAGCTCCAGAACATCCGCCGTGTACCGGTTCTTTCCGGCAAACCACCCGCCGATGTGTTTGAGAATCTCCTCCTCCGGAGCATTCAGCTTCACAGTAAGATAGTTTTCCTTCTCGCCGCGGTTAATGGCAAGAACACGATGTCCCGGGAGCTTCGAAATCTTTTCTTCAAATTCGAAATACATCTCGTAAACACTGCGCCGGTCCTCCTTCGTTCCGTGTGCCGCCGCACTGCTTTTTGCCTCCTTCTTCTCCGCTGTCGCAAGCGTTCCGTCTCTCCAGGTCTTCTCACGAATCCAGGTCCGAAGGTCCGCATCGTCCGAAATCTGTTCCGCAATGATGTCCTGTGCACCCTGCAGCGCAGTCTGCGCAGAATCCACCTTCTTCTCTTCCGGAATCTCCGGATCCTGCATAATTTCAGGCTTTGTCACGTATTTGACTGCTTCGGTCAACAATTCTTTGTCTGCCTTCCCGGACAAAATCCAGTCCGCAAAGGGCTCCAGTCCCTTTTCTCTGGCAATCCCGGCACGTGTTTTCCGCTTCTGCTTGTAGGGACGGTACAGATCCTCCACGGCAACCTGCGTCATGGCAGCTTCAATCTTCTGACGAAGCTCCCCTGTAAGCTTTCCCTGTTCCTCGATGGCTGACAGCACCTGCTGCTTCTTATCCTCCAGATTCCGAAGAGCGGTCAGCCGCTCTCCGAGGAACCGGAGCTGCTCATCATTCAGAGATCCCGTTGCTTCCTTCCGGTAACGGGCAATGAATGGAATGGTGTTTCCCTCATCAATCAGCCTGGTGGCGGCCTCCACCTGTCCCAGGCGGACCTTGCTGCCGTCCAGGTTTGGCATTGCCGCCATTTCTTCTGTAATTCGAGCACTGATATTCATCCGCAAAGCTCCCCCTTTTCAGGCTTCTGCAATCTTATTTCCTGTGTACAGCTGATAGTATTTTCCCTTTTCCGCAATCAGCTGCTCATGCGTTCCGCGCTCAATGATCCGCCCCTGCTCCAATACCATGATGCAGTCACTGTTGCGGACCGTGGATAGCCGGTGTGCAATGACAAAGGTAGTTCTTCCCTTCATCAGAGCGTCCATGCCCTTCTGCACAAGGCTCTCCGTTCTGGTATCGATCGAGGACGTCGCTTCGTCCAGAATCAGGGCCGGAGGATCTGCTACTGCGGCACGTGCAATCGCAAGAAGCTGACGCTGCCCCTGCGACAGATTGGCACCATCGTTCCGCAGCATCGTGTCATAACCGTTGGGAAGTCTCCGGATGAAGCCATCCGCGTTGGCAAGCCTTGCAGCCTCCATGCACTGCTCATCCGTAGCGTCCAGGCGTCCGTAGCGGATGTTCTCCATTACCGTTCCCGTAAACAGATGCGTATCCTGCAGAACCATGCCAAGGGAATGCCGAAGATCTGCCTTCCGGATCTTGTCGATGTTGATCTCATCGTAACGGATTTTGCCGTCCTGAATGTCATAGAAACGGTTGATCAGATTTGTGATGGTCGTCTTTCCTGCACCGGTGGAACCAACAAAGGCAATCTTCTGCCCAGGTTCTGCAAACAGATTAATGTCATGCAGCACAAGCTTTTCGGGATCGTAGCCAAAATCCACATTTTCCATCGTGATCCTGCCGCGCTGGCGCACGTAGGTGGTCGTATTGTCGGCTTTATGATAATGCTTCCACGCCCAGATTCCGGTCCTCTCCTTCGTCTCCGTAAGGTTTCCATCCTCATCCTCTCTTGCACGAACCAGCTCGACGTATCCCTCGTCCTTCTCCGGCACCTCATCCATCATCCGGAACACACGCTCCGCACCTGCGAGAGCTGCGATAATGGAATTCATCTGCTGCGCGATCTGCGTGATCGGCATGGAGAAGTTCTTGTTCAGCGTCAGATACGAAACCAGCGTACCCAGCGTCGTGGAGCCGAAATTCGCAAGTGCAAGCGCCGCTCCGACCACGGCACAGAGAACATAGCTGATATTCCCGAGGTTCCCGTTGACCGGCATCATGATGGAGGCATAACGGTTTGCCAGATTGGCGCTGTTTCTCAGCTGCCCGTTCAGCTCCCGGAAATCCTCAACCGCCTTTTCCTCATGACAGAACACCTTGACGACCTTCTGGCCGTTCATCATTTCCTCAATATAGCCGTTTTCTTTTCCAAGGTCCTTCTGCTGCTGCACGAAGAAGCTTCCGGATTTTCCCGCCAGCTTTCCGGAAACGAACATGGTCACCAGTACCATGAATACACTGATGATGGTCAGCGGCCAGGACAGCACGATCATGGAAACAAAGGTAATGACAAGCGTCACCATGGAATTGATGGTCTGCGGAATGCTCTGGCTGATCAGCTGCCGGAGCGTATCGATGTCATTCGTATAGACGGACATGATGTCACCGTGCGCATTCTGGTCAAAATACCGGATCGGCAGCGACTCCATGTGCGCGAACAGCTCCTTTCGAAGATCACGGAGCGTTCCCTGCGAGATCGTAATCATGATTCTCTGATAGGCATAAGAAGCTGCTACACCAATCAGATAAATAACCGCAAGCTTCCCGAGCGCTGCCGCAAGCGGGGCAAAATCGTTGCTCTTTGCTGCCAGCATCGGCAGAATATATCCGTCGATCAGAGTCTTCTGGAACAGCGTTCCCTGAAGCGTTGCCCAGGCTGCGATCAGAATGCAGACAATGACCAGCAGAAACGGAACCAGATAATTCTTCAGAACCAGCTTCATCAGCCGGACAAATAATTGCTTCGGATTCTCCACCTTCGGGCGGGGTTTCCTATTATTTCTCATTCCAGGCATTGTTTCCCTCCCCTTTCTTTCACTGCGGCTCGTCGAAATCACCGCCGCCCTGTGTCTGTGACTCGTAGATTTCACGATAAATCCGGTTGCTCTTTACAAGATTCTCATGCGTATCAAAGCCATTGATCGTTCCGTTGTCCAGCACTATGATGCGGTCTGCATCCTGTACGGAAGAGATTCTCTGTGCAATGATCAGCTTCGTCGTGCCCGGAATCTTTGTTGCAAAGGCATCACGGATCTTTCGGTCCGTCGCCGTGTCACAGGCACTGGTGGAATCATCCAGAATCAGGATCTCCGGTTTCTTCATCAGAGCTCTCGCAATGCAGAGGCGCTGCTTCTGTCCGCCGGAAACGTTGGTTCCTCCCTGGGTGATCTTCGTATCGTAGCCTTCCGGCATCCGGTCAATAAACTCGTCGGCGCAGGCAAGCGCACAGGCCTCCCTGCAATCCGCCAAAGTCGCGTCCGGGTTGCCCCATTTCAGGTTGTCCATGATCGTGCCGGAAAACAGATTGTTGCTCTGCAAAACGACAGATACATGATCACGAAGAACCTCCAGATCATAATCTCTCACGTCCACACCGCCGACCTTAACGGTTCCGTGCGTCACATCATACAGGCGGGAAATCAGATTCACCAGAGAAGACTTTCCGGAGCCGGTGCCTCCGATGATACCGATGGTTTCTCCGGAATGAATGTGGAGATTAATATGATGCAGGGTTCGCTCATCGCGCTCCTTCGTCACATCATGAATGGTGACCACCTCACACCCGTTCTTATCATAGGAAACATCCCGCCTCTTATAGGCGAAATCCACATCTTCAAAATCAATGCTGCCGTCCTTCATCTCCATCACCGGATTCTCCGGATTGCAGATGTCGGGCTTCTCCTCAAGGACTTCACAGATTCGCTGCGCACTGGCTGCCGACATGGTCAGCATGACAAAGATCATCGATACCATCATCAGACTGAACAGAACCATCATGATGTAGCTGAACAGCGAAGTCAGCTCGCCGGTTGTCATCGAGCCGCCAACGATCTGATGCGCGCCAAGCCACGAGACTCCGATGATGCATGCATCCACAATCAGGGTCATCACCGGCATGTTCATAACCACCAGCTTCTCTGCGCGGACGAACAGCTTGTACAGCTCTTCTACCGCCTTGTTGAATTTCGTTTTCTCATAATCCTCACGGACAAATGCCTTGACGACGCGAATGGCAGAGACATTCTCCTGCACACTCGCATTCAGGTCGTCATATTTGCGGAAGGTGGCCCGAAATGCCTCCGAAGCCCTTCCGATAACAACTACGAGAAATGCTCCGAGAATCGCCAGTGCCCCAAGGAAAATCAGACTGATCTTCGGACTGATCACGATGCACATTACCAGTGCAATGATCATCATAAGCGGCGCACGGACCGCAATGCGGATAATCATCATAAACGCATTCTGCAGATTCGTGACGTCCGTCGTCATCCGGGTGACAAGTCCCGCCGTCGAATACTTATCAATATTGGAGAAAGAAAATGTCTGGATATTTGCGTACATGGAATCACGAAGATTCGCCGCAAAGCCGGTCGAAGCATCCGAAGCAAACACACCTCCCAGGATACCAAACAAAAGACTGGCAAATGCCATGATCAGCATGACCAGACCGTAATGAAGGATCTGCTCCATGTTGCCCGCCTGAATTCCCTGGTCAATCAGGGATGCTGTCACAAACGGAATCAAAATTTCCATCAGAACTTCCAGAAGTGTAAAGATCGGTGTCAGAATCGCAGATCTTTTATATTGCCGGATCTGGCCGGAAAGGACTTGAACGATGTGCATGTAAAAACCTCACTTCCTGTAAAAATGACATGTCTTTTTATTATAATGGAACAGATCATGTCATTCCACTGGAGTGAGGCTGTGAAATCAGAAAGTTTTTATAAACAGAGCAGGGCGTGGGCCGGGCCAGTGCCTGTCACAGGCGCTCCGGCTCCACCTCCATGATGTCATTGAAGTAATTGTTCGCGAGCATCATGATTCCCATGGACGTGATGACCACGAATTCACGGTCATTATAGCGTGCCTGCATCCGGTCCTTCAAATCCGCCGGAATATGCCGCGGATCATTTGCCAGCGCCCGGGCAAATTCCACCAGAAGCTCCTCATCCTTCGTGAATTCAAAATGATGGATGTCAATTCCCTCTGAATCCAGAAGCTTCTTAAAATATGTCGTGCAGACGATGCAGTCATTGGCCGCAGAAATCGCGTACTCATAAATATCTGCCGCCCGCTTGCCGACAATCGCAGCCAGCTCCTCATCCACCGCATAGGAGCCCGCTTCAATTGCCTGAAAGCAGGGCACGCTGTGCAGAAGCGTCAGCTTCTCGTTGGTCAGGCGATATCCCTTTACAAGATGCTCCCGGATTATCTTCTGTACCTCTTCCGGAGCAGTCTCCGGATTGATTTTCTGTATTCTGGACATCTTCTTCCTCTTCTTCCGCTCTTTCACTCTTCCGGAAATTCTCCGCGAACTTGTCAGCGGATCTGCCAGGCCTTACTGAAACAGGCCTTCTGAAAAATACCGCTCCGCGCGGTCAGGAATAATAATGACAAAATTGCCGCGGGCTCCCTTTTCAATGAGCTGCCGTGCGCCCGCAAGACCTGCGCCGCTCGAGGAACCGGCAAAAATACCTTCCTTTGCCGCCAGATCCCGGCATGCCGCAAATGCGGCTTCGTCGTCAATCTTCTCCACCTGATCCACCAGAGACAGATCCATCGTCTCCGCGACAAAATCATTGCCGATTCCTTCGATCCGGAAATGCCCCGGCTCTCCTCCGCCGATAATGGAGCCCTTCGGATCCGCCAATACGGTTCGAATGCCGGGATTCTTCTCCTTCAGATACTTCGCTGTTCCGGAAAAGGTTCCGCCGGAGCCGGCCCCCGTCACAAACCAGTCGATCTTCCCGTCAAGCTGGTCGTAGATTTCCGGTCCGAGTGTCTCATAATACGTCTCCGGATTGTCCGGATTGTCAAACTGATCCACAAAATACGAGCCAGAGATCTCCCGCTGCAGCTTCTCCGCCATTTTTCTTGCTCCGGGAAGTCCGTCTTCCGCAGGGACCGTCACAACCTCAGCGCCAAGCGCCCGCATGACAATCTGCTTCTCCTTTGAGTAGCAGCAGGGCACAATCAGTATCAGTCGGTATCCGCGGTTCAGGGCGGCAAAGGCAAGACCGATGCCGGTATTGCCCGCCGTGATCTCAAGGATCGTTCCGCCCTTTGCAAGTCTTCCGTCCGCTTCCGCCTTCCGGATGATATGCTCTCCCAGACGGTCTTTGATGGAGCCTCCCGGATTCAGAAGCTCGGCCTTTGCATAAATCTGTGCTCCCTCCGGGAGCCCCAGATGTGTCAGATGAATGAGCGGTGTACGTCCCACCAGCTCATGGATGTCTTCTGTAATATTCATCACTCTTTTGTTACATCCGATCCGAAATACTTCTCAGACAGCTCTGCCAGAGTTCCGTCTGCCTTCAGCTCTTCAATGGCTGCATTGACTGCCTTCTCGAAGGAAGCAGTCTCATCTCCCTTGCGGATCGGGATTGCCACATGGCTGGCGTCCTCTGTGGTGGCCACAATCTTGATGTTCGCATCCGGCTGCTGATTCAGATAATCGTAAATGGAAACATCTGCATTCAGTGTGGCATCTGCACGTCCGTCGATGACGTTCTGGATCGTATCATTTAAGGTAGAAACGCCTGCCGCACTTGCGCCGTAGCTCTCTGCCAGCTCCATATACGTAGAGCCGATGGAGTTCACGGTCTTTTTGCCCTTCAGGTCATCGAAGCTCTTGATTTCCTCATTGTCCTTGCGCACCACCAGTGCCGTATGAATATATGCATATGGCTCCGAGAAATCATACTTCTCCGAACGCTCATCGGTGACCTCCACGCCGTTGATGACGATGTCATAGCGGCCGTCATCCAGTCCTGCGAACAGGGACTCCCACGGAGCTTCCACGATCTGAACCTCAACGCCGAGCTTCTCTCCGATCGCTCTGGCCGTATCTGCGTCATAACCGATCACCTCATTGGTATCCAGATCATGATAGGACCACGGTGCCCAATTTCCTTCCATGCCGGCAACCAGCGTTCCCTTGTCGAGGACCTGCTTCAGAAGTCCGTCCGCATTGGAAAGGTCCACGGTGCCGGTGCTCTCTGCTTCTCCACCTTCCGTGAACGCAGGATCGGTCTCCTCGTCCGTTTTGGTCGCTTCCTCTGTTTCCGTCTCAGCTGCTGCCTCTGTTTCTGCGGATGCAGACTCTCCTGCTCCGGATGCTGTATTGGAACCGCATCCTGCCAGCAGGGTAAGGGCTGCTGCTGCGATAACGATGCTGACTGTCTTCTTTTTCATAATCTACCTCCTGGGAATCTCCGAACGCTATATCCTACTTAATAACTAGGATATATATGATTTATGTTTCTCTTTATACGCCGTCTGTTCGGATGTGTCAATGGGTTTTACGCACATTCTATCATGTTTTCCTATAAGCCACCGTGAATGAAACACACGGGTCCGGCTCTTTAGATTTTTTTAATACTATTTTCGACTTTCATTCATTGCATTTACTTATCGAAAATTTAGAATAAATATTGTGTTCAAATTTATTTAAAGAAGAGGCTATTTCCTATGTTTGATCGGTTTCGTTACAAATTTATGCAATTCATGCAGGGGCGGTACGGGGCAGACAAATTCAGTCAGTTCCTTTCCGGCGTTATTCTGGTTCTTATCATTCTTGAGCTGATTTTCAGAAATCCTCTCCTGTGGTGGCTTTCCCTGATTCTCCTGATTTATATGTATTTCCGGATGTTCTCACGCAACATTGCAAAGCGCTATAACGAGAATCGCAAATATCTGGAAATCTCCGGAAAGATCCGGAACAGCCGCTTCGGCTGTGCCTTCGGAAACGGGATGCGTTCTCTCTCGGGCCGGATGCAGAACCTTGGCTGGAGGCTTCGCCAGAATGCGCAGGAGAGAAAGAGAAACGCCGGCTACCATATCTATAAATGCCCGCAGTGCGGACAGAAGATCCGTATTCCAAAGGGAAAGGGCAGGATCATGGTCCGCTGTCCGAAATGCGGCAAGGAGTTTAAGAAGCATTCCTGAGGAGCACGTTATTTACTGATTCCGGAGAGGTTTCTATGTTTGGTTACGTTGTCATCAATGAACAGGAGCTGAAGGTTCGCGAGGTCGGACTGTACCGTTCCTATTACTGCGGCTTTTGCCGCGAATTAAAGAGAAAATACGGATTTCCCGGACAAATGACGCTCAGCTACGACATGACCTTTCTCATCATGGTCCTTTCGGATCTCTATGATGCAAAGGATACGGTTGCGAAGACGCGCTGTATCGCGCATCCTCTCGGCGAGCACCAGACCCGGATCAATCTGTACACGGAATATGCTGCAGACATGAATCTGATTCTGTCCTACTATGCTTGTCTGGATGACTGGAATGATGAGAAAAAGCTCCACAAGCTGATGCTGTCCCAGCTTCTTCGGAGGCGCAGCCAGGAAGCCGGCATCAGCTACGGACATAAGGCAGCAGTAATCAAGGATCGCCTTGATAAGCTTCACGCTGCCGAGAAGTCAGATTCCTCCGACATAGACCTGGTTGCCGGATATTTCGGCGATATTATGGCAGAGCTGTTTGCCATCTACGAAGACGAGTGGGAGGAGCCGCTTCGTCACATGGGCTTCTATCTCGGTAAATTCGTCTACATCATGGACGCCTACGATGATCTGGAAAAGGATCAGAAAAGCGGCAGCTTCAATCCGCTGAAGAAAATGGCAGACCGTCCCGATTTCGATGACTGCTGCCAGCAGATTCTGACCATGATGATCTCCCGCAGCTGTGAGGCATTTGAGCTTCTTCCCTGCGTGGAGAATCTCCCCATTCTCCGGAATATCCTTTACTCCGGAGTCTGGACCCGCTACAATAACGTTCGTGCCGGACGGCAGGGTCTTACGCCGGATGCTTCTTCCGATTCCGTGCGCAGCCATTCCCCCGCCGCCTTTTCCGATGCCACGATACTCGGTGCCGATTCCTCCCTGCAGGAATCGAAGCACTCTGACTGAAAACTGGCCGAAATTACGCTCAGCCGTTTTTGACTTAATTAGTCAATCACGGTATCCGGCATCATTTTACTGACGAAAGGAATTCACTTCATGTCTGATCCTTATCAGGTTCTCGGCGTCTCACGCAGTGCAACCGACGACGACATCAAGAAGGCTTACCGGACGCTTTCCCGCAAATATCATCCGGACTCCAACATCAATAATCCCAACAAGGAACAGGCGGAGGAGAAATTCAAAGAGGTGCAGGCCGCATACAAGCAGATCATGTATGAGCGCCAGCACCCTTATTCAAGTTCCGGCTCTTCTTCCGGTTCCGGCTATGGTTCCTCCGGCTCCTATGGCGGTTCCTACGGATCGTCCGGCGGATACGGTTACCGCGGTCCGTATGACGGAGACTTCTGGGGAGATTTCTTCGGCGGCTTCGGAGGCTTCAGCAGTCAGCAGCGCTCCTACCAGAATCAAAGTCAGGATGAGGATTCCATCCGGCTTCAGGCGGCAGCCAATTATCTGAACAGCCGGCACTATCAGGAAGCTCTCAACGTACTGAACAGCATTACCAGTCATTCCGCGCAGTGGTATTACTACAGTGCCATCGCAAACTCAGGCCTTGGCAACAATGTTCTGGCTCTTCAGCAGGCGCAGACAGCCGCGCAGATGGAGCCCTCCAACCAGACCTATCAGGAACTGGTGCAGCGGCTCAACTCCGGCAGCAGCTGGTATCAGTCCCGGCAGAATCCCTATGAGACCTTCTCCTCCGGTACCGCCAACTGGTGTCTGCGGCTGTGCCTTCTGAATGCCGCACTCAATCTCTGCTGCGGCGGAGGCGGCCTGTGCTGCGGAGGCTATCCGATGTGGTGAAATCCGCCTCAGACCTCTCCCGCCGGGTGTCCGATCCTGTCCCGGATCCTCTGCCCGGTTGGAGTTCCTGCAAGGCCGCCGCGCCCGGTCTCCCGAAGATCGGGAGACATTGCATGTCCTACCGCCTTCATGGCATCAATCACCTCGTCCGGAGGAATCCGGCTGGTAATGCCAGCCATTGCCATATCCGCACAGGAAACCGCATTCATCGCACCGATGACGTTTCGCTTCACACAGGGAACCTCCACAAGTCCCGCGACAGGATCACAGACAAGTCCCATAAGAGCGGAAAGCGCCATCGCTGCGGCATGACACATCTGATCCGGCGTTCCGCCGAGAAGACTCACCGCAGCCCCTGCTGCCATCGCAGATGCTGCGCCAATTTCTGCCTGACATCCCCCTGCAGCTCCGGAGAGACTCGCGCGATGCGCAATCACGCCGCCAATGCCTCCGGCAGTGTACAGTGCCTGAATCATCTGCTCATCCGTAAAATGCTTTTTCTCCTGCATGGAAAGAAGAACGGCAGGAACCACGCCGCAGGAGCCTGCGGTCGGTGCGGCAACGATCCGCTTCATGCAGGCATTGGATTCCGCAACCCGCAGAGCTCTCTCCATCACCGAAGCACAGAACGGCCCGCAGAGAAGTCCGCCTCTTTCCTTTCTGTCATGAAGCCGTTCCGCATCCGTCCCCACAAGACCGCTTGCAGATTTCAGGGACGGGTCATAGTCCTCATCGGATGCCTTCATAGCCGCAAAAATCTCCGCCATTCGCTTTTCCGACTCTTCCCTGCCGATTCCCTCCTCTCTGCAGTCCTCCTCCTGCACCACCTGCCAGAAGGCTTTCTCTTCCGTGCTGCATGCCGCCGTTATCTCGTCCAGTGATTGATACATGTTCTCTGCTCCTCTCCTCGGAATTCATCAGAAGGCTGTATGTTTCTACAGCAGGCTGTAATAAGTCACCTTCTCCACGCCCTCAAGATGCTCCAGCCAGTGCACGGCTTCGGTCGGTATTTCCTGATCACATTCCAGAACCATCACGGCATGGCCGCCTCTTCCGGAACGATAGAGCTGCATCGTCGCAATGTTGACCGACTTATGCTGCAGCATGGACGTCACCTCCGCAACATGTCCCGGCTGATCCTCATTGTGAACAATCAGAGTCGGATAATCGCCGCTGAAATTCGCCGCCAGACCGTCAAGCCCTGTGATCATGATCCTGCCGCCTCCCACGGAGGCTCCTACGATTTCCAGCTCTCTGCCGGATTTTGATGTCAGAAGGAGTCTCGCCGAATTCGGGTTCGCATCCTCCCCCAGATCCACCGGTCCGAAATGAAATTCCATTCCGTGCTCTGCTGCCAGCTCAAAGCTGTGCGGAATCCGGTCATCATCCACGGCCAGTCCCAGGAGCCCGGCAACCAGCGCGCGATCTGTCCCATGCCCGCTTCCTGTTGCAAGAAAGGAGCCATGCAGCCCGATTTCCGCTTTCCGCACCTCTTCTCCAAGGAGCTTCCGGCTCACGTTTCCGATCCGGACCGCTCCTGCCGTATGTGAGCTTGATGGTCCTACCATAATCGGCCCTACAACATCAAATAAATTCATCTGAATTCTCCCGTCAGCGCACCACAGCGCTCCAATCCCGCAAATACAAAAAGCAGAACACTTCCGTGTTCTGCTCCCTTGCATCTTCCGATCTCAGTCCGGTCTGCAATTATGCGTTCTGCTTCGCAACTTCTGCAAGTGCTGCAAATCCGGCTGCATCGTTAACAGCCATCTCTGCAAGCATCTTGCGGTTGATGTCGATGCCTGCAACCTTAAGGCCATGCATCATCTTGCTGTAGGAAAGGCCATTGATTCTTGCAGCTGCATTGATACGTGCGATCCAGAGAGATCTCATATCTCTCTTGCGGAGCTTTCTGCCCTCAAATGCAGAATTCTGTGCACGCATGACAGACTGCTTCGCTACTCTGTACTGGCTGGATCTTGCTCCTCTGTAGCCCTTTGCAAGCTTCAGAACTCTGTTATGCTTCTTCTTGGCGTTCAAGCCACCTTTAATTCTTGCCATCTTCGATTTCCTCCATCAAATAACTATCATGCACCTGAATTAAAGGTAAGGCATGATCTTCTTCATGTTCTTTACGTTTGTTGCATCCGTAACTGCGGGCTGACGAAGGTTTCTCTTTCTCTTCGTGGTCTTCTTGGTAAGGATGTGGCTCTTATAAGCCTTGTTGCGGATCAGCTTACCATTTCCGCTGAGTTTGAAGCGCTTTGCAGCGGATCTGTTTGTTTTCATTCTGGGCATGACTAATTCCTCCTTCTGATCCGGTCAAAAACCGGTCTTGTGTTGATACTTCCTGCACTCTGTCCGATTCGGATTACTTCTTCTGAACCAGGAACAGGGACATGGACCTTCCTTCTACCTTCGGTGCCTTGTCAACCACGGCGATGTCCACCAGTGCGTTGGCAAAATCCGTCAGGATGTGGGCGCTCTCATTCATATGCGCCATCTCACGGCCGCGGAAGCGAAGCGTCACCTTCACGCGGTCACCGCGCTCCAGGAACTTTCTTGCAGAACCAACCTTCGTGTTGAGGTCATTCTGATCGATGTTGGGGGACATACGGATTTCCTTGATCTCCACAACATGCTGCTTCTTCTTGGCTTCCTTTTCCTTACGAAGACGCTCGTACTTAAACTTGCCGTAGTCAATGATCCGGCAGACCGGCGGCTGCGCCGTAGCTGCAATCAGAACCAGATCCAGTTCTGCATCCCGGGCCATCTTCCTTGCCTCTTCCGTAGGCATAACGCCGAGCTGTTCTCCGTCTGCACCGATCACACGAACTTCCTTCTCCCGGATCTGCTCATTAATCGGCACTTCCGGCTTACGCTGCTGTCTTCGATTATTGTTGTTATTAATGGGTTTGCCCTCCTCATACTGCCTGAATCGTCAGGTGCTGACAAAACAAAAATGACAGTAGCAGACGCCACTGTCATCATTTCTCACATCCTGTGAAAGCACATGCGGAATTGTCCGCCGGTACTCCATCCGCATTCTGACGATTGCGCAGCTGTTGCTGCTGTCAGAAGCACCTCGAATCATCCCAAATCGTGATCCTGCTTCCCTCATGCGGTATGAAAATCATGAACGCTGCCAGTGTAGAATTCATATCAACTACGGATTCCAACCGGTCAGGTGAGAGTGGAACTCTGCTTAATGTCTTCTGATTACTCAGACCTAGATAACATAACACACCATCTCTGTGCTGTCAATATCTTTCTCTGCTTCTGTGCCGGACTTTCCCTGTTTCTGTGCCGGACACATTTTTCCTGCAATTTTTTACCGGTTCTGCTTGTACTCCCCCTCGTACCATGCCTGGAACATCAGGATATACCATATCTGGACTCTCCACACATCGTGCTCGATGAAATCTCTCCAGATCTGCTGCACAACATCCGGATTCAGGAGATCCTGCTCCCGGAGCTTTTCCGGAGCAATCAGATCCTCCGCCCAGGCGCGAAGCTGCGGAGTCTTCAGCCACTTCCGGATCGGAATGGAAAAGCCCTTCTTCGGCCGGTCCATCAGCTCCTTCGGCACATAGCGGTACAGCACGTCCCGAAGAACAAGCTTCCCGGTATCTCCCTCGCGCAGATATTCCAGAGGAAGCGTCCACGCAAATTCCACAACATCCTTATCCAGAAACGGCACGCGGGTCTCCAGCGATACCGCCATCGCCGTACGGTCCACCTTGACCAGAATGTCATCCGGATGATACATCCGAAGGTCCATCAGCATGATGTCATGACACACTTCACCGGTGACATCCCTGCCGGTCTGCGTGTAAGCATAGGGAAGCTCCCCGTGCCTTTTGGCAATCTGAAACAGCAGGGGATCGGTCTCAAAGGAAAGACGGTACACCTCCTCCGGGCTCTTTGCCTGCAGAATCTGACTCTTGATCCGGACCAGCTCGCGGGACGAAAGCGGACTGTGTTCAAGGACTGCTCCTGCCGCCTTTCGGAGAGGATACGGGATTCCGCAGATCTTCCCCCACTTGCGTGCTGTCGCAGGATAGTCATAATAGCCGCAGAACAGCTCATCGCCGGCATCACCGGACAAGGATACGGTCACATGCTCCCTGGTCATTTTGCTGACGAGGTACGTCGGAATCTGTGACGAATCTGCAAACGGCTCGGAGAACATGGTCGGCAGGAGAGGAATCACTGCTTTCGCATCCTCCTCCGTAATCGTCAGCTCCGTGTGCTCGGTCCCAAGGTGCTGTGCAATCTGAGCCGCAATCGCCGCCTCATTGTACGCAGGATCCTCCATGCCGATGGTGAAGGTCTTCACCCTCCGGCTGCTCTCCTGCTGCATCAGGGACACGATCGTTCCGGAATCAATCCCCGCAGAAAGAAACGCTCCCAGCGGCACATCCGCCACCATCTGGTCCCGGATCGAAGCACGAAGAAGCCGCTCCAGCTCATCCGCAGCTTCCTTTCTTGTCCCGGTAAAGAGATGCTTCTGTCCGGAAACCGCAGTCTCCGTCACCGACCAGTAGACCTCCTGCTCCGCGTCCTCTCTCGTACCGGGCAGCGTGAGTGTAAGAATCTTGCCTGGCTCCAGCTTGAAGATATCCTGATAGATGGTATAAGGAGCCGGGATCACACCATGCTCAAAATACAGATCCAGCACCTTCTCCCGGATCGGATTGGAAAAACCGCGGATCGCACGAATGCTGCCAAGATCCGAGGAAAAGGCAAAAACGGTCTCTCCGCTTTCCTCCCTGCCGTCTCTGTTATCCTCATCCGGCAGCCCGGAGAGCCAGCCGTAGTACAAAGGCTTCTCCCCGATCCGATCTCTTGCCAGCGTCAGCGTTCCGGTTTCCAGTTCATAAAAGGCAATGGCGAACATTCCCTTGCACAGGGAAAGCGCCTTTTTCATGCCGTAAAACTCGATGGCCTCCTGCAGCACCTCGGTATCGCAGGTGCTTCGGAACGTGATGCTCTGCCCCTTTGCCTCCGCGTCCTTCACAAGCTGCGCCCTGACACCTGCAAAATTATAGATCTCTCCGTTGTAGACAATGGCAGACCTTCCGGAATGTGAAAGCATCGGCTGTGCGCCGTTCGCAGAAAGATCCAGAATCGAGAGCCTCTGGTGTCCGAGCGTACATCTTCCGTCCGGTGAAACCCAGGTTCCGCCGCCGTCCGGACCGCGATGCAGCATGCGGTCCCGCATTCTCTGCATGTTGTCCCGCTGATCGGCCTGTCCGTTGATATTAATAATTCCGGCTATTCCGCACATACCAAATCCTCTTCCGTCTGTTCTTATATCGCTTCTTCGCTCCGGTTCTCAGTTTCTCCGGCCAAGCTGCCAGAACGCCACCGCACTCGCAGCAGCCACATTCAGGGAATCCACGCCATGCGACATCGGAATCTTCACGGTGTAATCGCAGGCAGCAATGGTCTGTGCCGAAAGACCATCGCCCTCATTCCCAAGCACAATGGCAAGCTTTTCCTCGGAAAGCAGCTCCGGATCGTCAATTGCCACGGTATCGTGCTGCAGTGCCATCGCCGCCGTCTTAAAGCCGAGCCCTTGCAGATACGCCATGCCCTCCTTGGGCCATGCAGACGGATTGTCTCCGTTCTCCATGCAGCAGCTTTCCGGATTCCTTCTCTTCAGCCAGGTGCCTCGTTTCTCAGGCACCCCGATGTAGGTCCACGGAACCTGAAAAACGGTCCCCACACTGACGCGGATGGCTCTCCGGTACAGAGGATCCGCGCATTCGGGTGTCAGAAGAACTGCGTCCATATTGAGTGCTGCCGCAGATCTCATCATCGCCCCGACATTGGTCGGATTCTCGATGTTCTCCAGAACCGCGATCCGCCTTGCATGCCGGCACACCTCCTCCACCGAAGGAAGGGTCCGTCTGCGAAACGCGCAGAGAATCCCGCGCGTCAGATGATATCCGGTCAGTCGGCTCAGAGTATCAAGCTCTGCCGTATAAACCGTCACATGGTAAGACAGGCTCTCCAGACGCCGGAGAATCTCCTTTCCTTCCGTCCCGGTATACCGCCTCTCCATAAGAAGAGAAAGCGGCTCATAGCCTGCCGCCAGCGCACGCTCCACAACCGTCCGGCTTTCTCCGATAAAAATACCGTGCTCCGGCTCATAATAGTGCTTCAGCTGGTTTTCATTCAGCTTTGTGTAGGGATCCAGCTCCGGAAGAGCAAGATCCGTAATCTCCCTAATCTCAATCATGCCTTTCATCTTAAAACAATTGCAAAGGCCCGGCAATCCTGCCGGGCCTTTCTGCCTGTAAAAATATCGCTGCCATTTGCGCCGCTGCAGCTTCCGCCAGAGCGCCGCCTGCAATTTCACAGTTTACTGCAGCACCATGCGGACTGCTCCGTACATTCCTGCATCGTTTCCAAGCTGTGCCAGCTTGAACACCACATTGCGGCAGGCATGGAACGCTGCCGGTGTGTAATACTTCTCGGTAACATCCAGAATGATCTGACCGGCGCGGGAAACGCCGCCGCCGATGACAACCGCCTCGGGATCTACAACGGCTGCGATCGAAGCCAGCGCTTCGCCAAGCTTCTTGCCGAACTCATCAACCATGGAGACCGCAAAGGCATCGCCCTCCTTTGCCTCGTCGAAGATCTTCTTGGCAGAAAGCTTTCCGTCATCCTTCAGCGTTGTTGCCTTCCTGTTCTTCGCAAGCTCTCTCTTCGTGACACGAACAATGCCGCTCGCAGAGGCATACTGCTCCAGACAGCCCTTCTTGCCGCAGTTGCAGACATCGGTCTCATGATCCGAAACCTGCATATGTCCGATCTCGCCGCATGCGCCGTGGGAGCCCGGAAGAATCCTTCCGTTGATGATAATGCCGCCGCCGACACCGGTTCCGAGCGTCACCATCACCATATTGTCAAAGCCCTGGCCGCCTCCCTTCCACTGCTCACCGAGTGCTGCCACATTGGCGTCATTTCCGACCTGAATCTTCATACCCCCCAAAAGTCCCGACAGCGTGGAGGCAACGTCGGTAACGCCCCAGTGAAGATTGACCGCCTCGTTGACCACACCGTTCGGGAGAACCGGTCCCGGAACGCCGATGCCAAGACCGACAATATCCTTCTTATCCAGCTTCTTCTCTTCCATCTTCGCCTTTACAGAGGCCGCAATGTCCTCCAGAATATATCTGCCGTTGTCCTCGGTTCTGGTCGGAATCTCCCAGCTCTCCACCAGCTCTTCCTTCTCCGCATCAAAAAGGCCGTGCTTGATCGTTGTACCGCCTACATCAATTCCAAATGCATATCTGTCCGCCATTTTCTGTTCCTTTCCTGCAGCTGTCAGCCTGCAGCTGCATCTCCCTCCAATCGTAGTTTCTCCCTGCTGTAAAAAACATGACAGCCGGGCGCAGAAACCCCCGGCTGACTTACAGTATACGCTAATTCGATTTATTTGGCACCTGCGAAGACCGGATTTTGCTTTCAGTCCTCGTCTCTTTTCTTGTATCTCGACAGGAACTGCTTCGTTCTGTCCTCCTTCGGATTCTCAAAGACCTCTTCCGGCGTTCCCTGCTCGGCAATCCGGCCTCCATCCATGAAAATCACATAATCCGACACATTTCTCGCAAACTCCATCTCATGCGTCACAATGATCATCGTTGTGTGATTGTCCGCAAGTCCGCGGATAACCTTCAGCACCTCTCCCGTAAGCTCCGGATCCAGCGCCGAGGTCGGTTCATCGAAGCAGAGAATATCCGGCCGGAGTGCAAGAGCCCTTGCGATCGCAACGCGCTGCTGCTGGCCTCCGGAGAGCTGGTGCGGATAGTTGTCCATCCGGTTGGAAAGCCCCATCTGATCAAGAAGCTGCATGGCGTGCTCACGGATCTTCTTCTCCTCCTGCTCTTTGTCCTTCCCCTTGTCTTCCAGCAGAAGCTTCGGAGCCAGCATCACATTCTCCAGTGCCGTATACTGCGGAAACAGGTTGAACGACTGAAACACCATGCCGAAGTGGAGCCTCTTCTTCCGGATTTCCTCGTCACTTGCCTTTTCATGGCGTCCCGCATCAAAAAGAGTTTCCCCTCTCACCTGAATGGTTCCGCCATCCGGCGTCTCCAGGAAGTTCAGGCAACGAAGAAGGGTTGTTTTGCCGGAGCCTGAGGAGCCGATAATGGACAGCGCCGTTCCCTCTTCCATGGAAAAGGAAATATTCTTCAAGACCTCCGTGCTTCCGAAATTTTTCTGTATGTTCTTTACTTCAAGAATTGACATAATTTTATTCCTTTATTCGCCCTTACCGGAAATAGCTCAGCTTCTTCTCCACACGGTCAAACAGAATCGTAAGAAGGCCGGAGAACAGCAGATAGAACACGCCCGTATAGAACAGCGGCCAGATGATGCCCGCACTCTTGATAAAGGACTGACCGTTCCAGATGATCTCATAGACCGCAATGACGCGGGCCAGCGAGGTATCCTTTACCAGCGTGATGATTTCATTCGACATCGGAGGAACAATGCGCTTGATCACCTGAAGCAGCACCACCTTGCGGAAAATCTGTCCTTTGGTCATGCCCAGCACCTGCCCGGCCTCATACTGTCCCACCGGAATCGACTGAATGCCTCCGCGGTAAATCTCCGAGAAATAGCATGCATAGTTGATGACAAAGGCGACCAGAGCCGCAAGAAATCTCCCGCCTGTCCCGGAGCCCCACCAGTTGTTGCCAAGGATGATGCCGGGGCCATAATAAATAACCAGAAGCTGCAGAAGAAGCGGCGTTCCCCGGATCACCCAGATCAGGAATTTGATCGGATACCGAAGAATTGTCACGCGGCTCATGGAGCCAAGACAGATAAAAAGGCCCAGAGGAAGTGAAAACACAAGTGTCAGCGCAAAGAGCTTCCCTGTCCCCCAAAAGCCTTCCAGTAGCGATATTGTAACGGTCCAGAACATGCCGGAAAAAACCTCCGTATTTACCACGCAAAGGGCCCGGCAAAACTGTCGGGCCCTGCTGCCATCCATTCTCAGTTGCTGTTACTGTGCAACGACTGCATCCTGTACGCCGTACTGCTCCGCGATCTTCTGCATCGTGCCATCCTCATAGAGCTTCTTAAATTCATCATTAATATAAGAAGCAAGATCCGAATCCTTGCGGCAGCCGACGCCGTATTCCTCGGTTGTCAGCTCGAGCGTATGCGTCAATGTCGGGTAATCCGTTCCCTCACCGATCATGGCACCTGCCATCAGAAGGTCGATGATGCTTGCATCCGAGGTTCCTGCCGAAACCTCCATCAGTGTATCCGCCTGAGAGGTCAGCGCTGTATAATTGAAGCCGTTCTCCTTCGCAGCATCCTCACCTGCAGAGCCTGCCTCCACGGCAAAGGCCAGATCCTTCATGCTGTCGACATCCTTGTAAGCATCTGCTTTGTCAGAGGGAAGAACCACAACCTGTGCATTGTTGCAGTAAGCGTTGGTGCACGCCATCGAGGACGTCACCTCATCGGTCAGTGTCATGCCGTTCCAGACCACATCGATACTCTTGTTCTGAAGCTCCAGAATCTTGTTGTCCCAGTCGATCTCCACGAACTGTACCTCTACACCAAGATCCTTCGCAACCTGCTTCGCCATATCGGCGTCAAAGCCGATCCATTCGCCGCTCTCATTCTTATAGTCCATCGGCTCGAAATCGGTGATTCCGACGATCAGACTTCCCTTATTCTTGATGTACTCCACATCGCTGTCGGAAGAGCTCTTCTTGCTTCCGCAGCCGGCCAGCATCCCTGCAGCCATCAGTCCGGTCAGCACTACAGCCAGTACTCTTTTCTTCATAATAATCATCCTCCCCGCCGCAGCTGCGGCACATCCGGTTGCTTTTCTGTTTCGCTTCCGTGTTTTAATTGGTTATCACTTTACCACAGGAAAGTGCCCGATGCAACATGCTTTCCGGGAAAATAAATTTTTTACTGTCATGAGGCAACTGCTTCCTCCTGCTGCCAAAAAGGAAAAAGTTTCTGCCAGCCGCAAGTTAGGTGTGGCTAATTTTCATTCATCTGCTACACTGTGTGCGATGAGAATGATTGATTCAAAGGAGAAAGGTTATGAGTACTGCGATGACCTTAAAGGATTTAAAAGTCGGCGAAAGCGCCGTGATTACAAGGGTTGGCGGAGAAGGTGCTCTTCGTCAGCATTTTCTGGATATGGGCGTCATCCCCGGAGCCGAAACAACCGTGGTGAAATTTGCCCCCATGGGCGATCCCATGGAGCTGCAGATCCACGGTTACGAGCTGACCCTGCGTCTTGCGGACGCCGGTGAAATTGAAGTGACGCCGATCAGGGAACGCACCAACAAGCATACGCGCGTACAGGAAATCCGACCCTCCGCTCACCCCGGACTTGGCGAGGACGGCAAATATCATCATAAGGAGGACGGGCAGCCTCTTCCGGAGGGAACGCTGCTCACCTTTGCCTTAGTCGGCAACCAGAACTGCGGCAAAACAACTCTCTTCAACCAGCTGACCGGCGCCAATCAGCACGTCGGCAACTTTCCAGGTGTCACCGTTGACCGCAAGGACGGTGCCATCAAGGGCTATCCGAACACGCTGGTCACCGATCTTCCGGGCATCTATTCCATGTCTCCCTATTCCAGCGAGGAGATCGTCTCACGGAATTTTGTTCTGAATGACAAGCCCCGCGCCATCATCAACATCATCGATGCCACCAACATCGAGCGCAACCTCTATCTTTCCATGCAGCTTCTGGAAATGGAGGTTCCGATGGTCATTGCGCTCAACATGATGGATGAGGTCGAAGCCAACCACGGCTCCATTGATATCAACGGCATGGAGGCCCTCCTCGGCGTCCCCGTCGTTCCGATTTCCGCTGCCAGAAACGAGGGCGTCGACGAGCTGATCCGCCACGCGCTTCACATCGCACAGTACCAGGAGAAGCCGAAGGTTCAGGATTTCTGCTCCAAGGATGATCACGGCGGAGCCATCCACCGTGCGCACCATGCGGTCGAAGCCATCATCGAGGACCATGCAGAGCGCGCCGGTCTCCCGCTCTCCTTTGCTGCCAACAAGGCCATCGAGGGCGATCCTCTGATCCTTGCGCAGCTCGATCTGGATACCAATGAGCAGGAAATGCTGGAGCATGTCATCGTACAGATGGAAAAGGAGGGCGGCATGGACCGCGCCGCCGCCATTGCCGACATGAAATTTGACTTCATCGAAAGAGTCTGTGAGGCAACCGTTGTCAAGCCGAAGGAAAGCAAGGAACGGATTCGTTCCGAGAAGATTGACCGGCTTCTCACGGGAAAATATACCGCCATCCCCTGCTTCATCCTCATCATGCTGCTCGTATTCTACCTGACCTTCAATGTCATCGGCGCTGCACTGCAGGACCTCATGGCATATGGCATTGATGCCCTGTCCGATGTTGTGGACCATGCTCTCACGGCCGCAGGTGCAAGCGCAGGAATTCACAGCCTGGTCATCGACGGCATTTTCACAGGCGTAGGCTCCGTCCTTTCGTTCCTTCCGATTGTCGTCGTCCTGTTCTTCTTCCTGTCCCTGATGGAGGACTCCGGCTACATCGCCCGCGTCGCCTTCTTCATGGACAAGCTGCTGCGCAAAATCGGTCTTTCCGGCCGCAGCATCGTTCCGATGCTGATCGGCTTTGGCTGCACGGTGCCTGCCGTCATGTCGACAAGAACGCTTCCGTCCCGCCGGGACCGCCGCATGACCATTCTTCTGACACCGTTTATGAGCTGCTCCGCGAAGCTCCCGATTTACTCGTTCTTCGTGGCATCCTTTTTCCCCGGAAAGGGAGCACTGATCATGGCAGGACTTTATTTTCTCGGAATTGTTCTTGCTATCCTGGCTGCGCTTCTTTTCAAGGGCACGCTGTTTCAGGGTGAAGCCGTTCCTTTTGTCATGGAGCTGCCGAATTATCGCATGCCGGGTGCGAAGAACACCCTGCAGCTTCTCTGGGAGAAATCAAGAGACTTCCTGCAGAAGGCATTCTCCGTCATCCTGCTCGCCACCATTGTCGTCTGGTTTCTGCAGAGCTTCGGGCCGTCGCTTGACTATGTCACCGACTCCTCGGACAGCCTGATGGCCATGGTGTCCGGTCTCCTGGCTCCGCTTTTTGCCCCGCTCGGCCTCGGCGACTGGCGGATCGTCACCGCACTCATCTCCGGCTTCATGGCCAAGGAGAGCGTTGTCTCGACACTTCAGGTTCTGTTCGGTGGAAGCGTTGCTTCCGTCATGACACCGCTTGCCGCACTCTGCATGCTCATCTTCTGCCTGCTGTACACGCCGTGCGTTGCCGCCGTCGCCAGCATCCGGAGAGAGCTTGGCGGCCGCTGGGCCGTCGGTGTCGTTTTCTTCCAGTGCGCCGTTGCCTACCTCGCAGCTCTTCTTGCACACATCATCGGAATGCTCTGCGGAATGGTATAAGCAGGTGGAATGCTTCCTCACAGGCCTGCCAGCGCCAGAAATTTTTTATCCGACTGAATACTCTGTGTCAGAAACTGACCGTCCCGAAACAGAGCATAGGTCGTGACCGGTGCAGGTACCTTCTGTGCAGATTCTTTGTCTGTGATATGGATGGCCTTAAACGGGATACCATGTTCCTTCGCCGCCTCCTGCACCCTTGGCACCCAATAACAGGTATATGGGCACTGATCGGTGTAATAAAGAACAAAGCCCACTTCTTCCATCACCGGATGTTTTGCACATTCCTTGAAATACGGCGGCTTTGCGGTCGGTTCAATGGGAAGATACATGAGATTGATCCCGCAGTCGGATATGTCTGCCACGCGAAACCCCTTATAAGTAAGGAATTTCGGGTCAGCGAGAAATTCCCGTTTCCGGCCCTCCGCACACAGAATGCAAATACCTTTCTTCCCCTGTGCCCTGGCATCACGGATACACGCCTCCAGCAGCTCATTCGAGTATCCGTGTCCCTTCATGGAGCCGGATACCCACAGGCAGTTAATGTAAAGATAACCCTCTGCCGCAATAGGCACCCAGGCGTTTTCAGCCGGAGTGTATTCGATAAAGCACTTGCCGCGCTCTTCGCTTCGGTAGAAAACAAGTCCATCATCAAAGCGTTGCCGCAGCCATTCCTTTTTTGCAGCACTCTGCTTGCCGGACATGGCGCAGCAGATATGTTCCTTGTCAATATTTTCATTTGTGATCCGAATATAGTTCATCCGTTATTTCTCCAATGCTGCCAATTTTGCTTTCCTTTTGGGTCAATCCTAAAAGTTGTGGGATTTAAAATCTCACCCAAGGGTAATTCCAAGAACGCAGGTCCCTCGGCGATGTTGATTTCATCTCTGCCGGTAGAAATTTTCTCTCAAGGATGATTCTTCCCCGCTGATTTCATCCCTGCCGGTAAAATTCTCTCCCAAGGATGATTCTTCCCCGCTAATTTCATCCCTGCTGGCAAAAATTCTCTCCCAAGGATGATTCTTCCCCGTTGATTTCATCCCTGCTGGCAAAAATTCTCTCTCAA
>ERZ1034680.88-NODE-88-length-69311-cov-24.535549_pt1 | contig 69311 bp, 103 predicted proteins | sample MGYA00520639_ERZ1034680 | MGnify/ENA primary metagenome ERZ1034680 (study PRJEB33766, sample SAMN09781760) | gut metagenome | biome: gut microbiome | host: Homo sapiens | place: Madagascar | study: EMG produced TPA metagenomics assembly of the PRJNA485056 data set...
ACACCGACTGATTGAACTAACCGATGGACTTCATCTTCTTCCTCTTTAGTCATAAATTCTTCTCCTTTTGTTTTTGGGGTTATTATTTATTCTTAGTTCCTCATTCTTAATAATAAGGAAAGTTCTGCAAAAATAAACGATTTTGCACAAAAATATTTATTTTGAGCAATATTTTTATAGTTAAACTTTGCTAAAGTAACAATCCGTAAGTTTGTTGTTGCTTTTTCGTTACCACTTTCTCATTTTTCGGTAACGGAAGCATTGTGCTTTCAGATTAATTTCGTATCTTTGCACCATCAACCAAAACATTGAGATTATGAAGATAAAGATACCATTCATAGGCAGAAGTCAAATGACGATGAAGGAGAAAATAGCCAATCCTTTGTCTGTTGAGGAAGCATTAGAACTTGGCAAGGAAAGTATCATCCCTATAACCGATTATTGGGGAAACGATATTAGTCATTCTAATTTTAACAAACTTCCATTTGCTGTTAGAATGCCAAAAGGATTAGCAACACAAGCAGAGGAAGAACGAATAAGAGCAAGGTATGGCTATTTTCGTGATTTTTATTCACCATACCATGGCTTTGATATTTCATATCTTGCTAACAAGATAGCAGAGTACAACACAATTCCATGACGGACGAGCAAATCCTATATTCAGAAAATCCATACAACAAAATATTGGCGGCTACCCAATTAAGAGTAGCCGCCATATTAGTTAGTTCCATACCATACGGATATGCCAAGTCTTGCCGTCGAAAAGGATGAAGTTCCATTGCCCTCTTGTGCCGCAATATAATTCGCCTTGGCACAGAATAGATGTAGCAGTTCCATATTCGCCGCCAAACTTTATCCTACTGCTTGTACCTGCAATAACAATGAACATCTGACCTGCCTTTATACCTTCCCTAGGAAATGTTATCTTAATCTCCTTAGTATTGTTGCATACGATGATGCTATCAGTAGGTTTCAATGTATAGTTATCTGTAACATTATTGCTATTGTTGCCTTTATTGACGTTGCCACAGAAAGCACCGATGAACGCACCATTCTGTACTCGTATATCACCATTCATTGCATCAACCGCATAGTTCTTCATACCTCCATACGCATTCACTTCAAGTGCTCTTGCTCTTCCATCTTTATTGCTAGACGCTGTAAATCTGCCTGCCGTAGAGGATTGCATGGTAGCGGAATTATCCGTATGCGATTCAACTGTAAGAAATGCACCTACAGAAAATTCCGTCTGTCCTTCTACAGTTGATGTTTGGTTTTGCGAATAACCAGCAATAAAAACACCTCCAAAACCGCTATCACCATAACCTACATACAAATATCTATCATTTAGACACACTGAGCGATTTGGAATATATTCTTCATATTCTTTATTCTCATATATGAGTCCTTTATAGTTGAAGGTCTGTCCACCGAACTCGTATGAATTATTATAGATTTCTAGACCTCCGATATTACCGCTTGTTGCAGTTATGCAACCCTTGAAGCTAGCGTTTCCTTCAGACACCAAATTGCCATCCTTGTCTATAGTGAATGTAATATCGCCATTACTATTCTGAACCTCAAAATGGTTAGTTTTAGCTAATATCTTGCCACTCTCGATATAGACACCTGATTTTTCCAGCTTCTCGCCGATAGTTTTAGTAGCTTCAAGAGTAATCGTCTTTGCATTTTGATTAACTCTTGTTTCCATCTGTACGAGCGTTCCATCAAATCCATTTGTAAGCTTTCCGTAAGTAGACGATAAATGTTCTATATCCCAATTCAAACCACCGTACATCTTAACGAAAGACACCTCTATTGATAGCTCCTTGAAATAAGTGATTCCATTGTATCCTACGGCAATTTTAATTGAGCAGCTACTCGCAGGATAACTTACAGAAGTTTCGTTGTTGTCATAACTATAGCTATAAAAAGTAACGCCTTTTGCATAGCAAGTAATCGTGTAATATGTATCCTTTTTTACTGCGGCAATATTGTTGTTTCCTGGATTAATATCAAAGTTCTGAGCAGCTATTATCTTAACATTATATTCAGATGGTTTGATAACGTTTCCACCTTGTCTAACAATGAGTGTGACAATTTTACTTTTTGGGTCGAAATCGTTTTTATCATAGCTGAAAAGAATCTTCTCAACTGATAACTCGATATTCAAAGCATCCTCACCATCATCACCTTTCGGTCCTTGCACGCTTCCGAAGTCATGCCATACCTTACCATCATGCACCCACAAAGTTCCGCCGATGTTGTAGGCATCACCCTCTGCTGCCACATCAGACATGAACGTTGTCGTGTTCTTGTAGTAGCATACGCAAGGGGTATTCTTTACAGGTGTTGATTTATCATCTACATCTACAAGATACCTGCGGTTGACTGTAGCTATAGATGGAGTAGGTAACTCGCTAGCCTTAGAGTAATGAGCGTAGGCAGTACCCTTCGGAGTGAACTTCGTTCCATTAACGCCATCGTTAGGGAAGTAGCTCACGCATTTTTTATTGAGATAACTGATGTTAGCATCATTATAAGTCACCTTGACGCAACTCCAAAGATACTTGCCCTTGACTACTTTATATGACGCATTCCAACCTGATTCAGGCGGATTGGTAGAACTATCACTCAATGCGTACAATTCCTCTACCTGCGCAAAGTCATAGCACTCGCCAAGGCAGTATGCGCCTGTATAGATTGGCGTACTGCTACTTGTCAGTATTGTCTTTGTGCAAGTCCATACGTACTTGCCTTGTTCAAGCACAAGGTCGCTGAAATTGGTAATCCAAGACGTTGGAGGTTGCGTATTTGAACCGCTGATACCAAACACTACGTCAGATGATTTGATACTATCACCATTGCGGCTAACCGTGAACATCTTCGTCGCAAGTATCTTGATGCCAAGTTCTGTAGGTGGAACGCCGTCTAACTCGCTCCATATCTTCTTAAACATAGCTTTATCGTCTGGCAGATTCTTGTCATACCAAATATACTTCATTGCGTAGCATTCAGAATCAGCTCCTAAATTCATCTGCATAGTATTCCATATATCAGTAACGCCCTCATCAGACGAATACGAGATAGCCTTATAGACACCACCTTCGTAGCCATAATAAAGGATGATATAGGAATATGTATTGATGATTCTACTTGTCATATCCTCTGTATAGCTACCTTGATGATAAATAAAGTGAACATCACCTAATTTATGCGTCACAAACTGCTTCGTGGCACTATCAAGTACCACGGAGTCAGTGTCAAGCTGAATTTCGTAAGTGACACCATCAGTGCCGTCCTTTGGTTTCCTACCGACTTTTATACTTGCAGATAAGTTGATATTCTTGTCACCCATACCCATTTCCTCCCCATTGATTAAATGTTAGACAAATAAGCTTCCATCACGTCGCCAGCAACACTCTTTGCTTTCTTGCGCCATTCCTGCATAGCCTTATACTCTTCCTCATGCGCCAGCTCGTCTTCATCGAGCTTGCCGCCATCAGCAAGAGTAGCGAGGTTCACAAGATGATTGTTGATGATAGCCTGCATCTTGTCGCTAGGGTAGCCAGCAGACACAATCGCATCAATAACCTTATCACGCTCCAATGGCTGCTCTACACGCACAACATAAGCAGAGAATGCGGTACGCTTTAATTCCTCATTATCCGTGCCGCCAATAGGCAATTCTGCAACATCAACATCAAAGTTGATACGGATATTCTTACCCTCACGCTCCACTGTCTTAGGAGCATTATCGAAAATAGACTTTACCAATTCCATAATTCTTATATTAATGAGTTATACAATATTAAAAACCAATCTCTGGTGTCCAATCGGGGCGGACGATTCTGTAATCGGGATTGCCTACGCCTGTCATGTTCCAATTAATAAACTTCCATCCTTTCAGTGGTATGTGCTTATTCTCAACGAACCATTGCAGTTGTTTCTCTAGATAAGAGTTATTTGAGCGCATCTTGTATGTAACACCGCCACATTGCACTTGAATAAGGTTAGCCGTACCTTTCTTTCCGTATTGTGACTTAACTCCGGACTCCACATCTAACACCGTCATTGGCTGATTGAGAATCATACCGATATTGCCCTTGCGTCCTTGAAAGATACGTTTGCCGTCAGCATCACGTTCCTCAAAGGTAGGCATCTTGAAATCATCAAAACTTTCCATTCCTGTTATCTTTCTCCAAAGATTAAAACCATCACAATGCATCAACCAACCTTTATAGCTCATTGCTACTCGGTATTTCCTCATAGGGTCTTTAAGGTTGTGCATCTTTTTCTTGAATTTCTCCTTCATGCGTTTTCGTAACTCTGTATGGTTGAAATAAAAGCGGTAGCCGACATAATCAAGGAAATGCGTCTCGTCAATTATCTGCATTCCGATATTGCTATGCAACTTCTGATGCATCACATCATGTGCGTATTGCTTGATGAAGTTCACGGCTTTCCAAACTTCCTTCTTATTCTTGCCAAGGATAACCATATCATCACAATATATCTCAACCTTGACATCGAACTTGGCACTTACGATTCTACACAAGATGCTCATGAAGAAATTGGTGAGTGTCTGAATAGGGTAGAGACCGATACCCAAACCTTGCGGCAGGGCGAAGATAACTTCATGCAGCAGTCTTCTTATTCCCTTATCAGCAAAGAACGCACACAACGCATCATAGATAACGAACTGGTCAACATTATGATAGAACTTGATGAAGTCAAGCTTAATGAAGAATATCCTACCACACCACTTGTTTTCGTCTATCCAACGTTCCGTCCTTCGCTTTGCGTATATCATTCCACGACCCTTGACACTAGCTCCGCTCTCTATATAGAGATACTTTACAAGAGGTGGCATAAGAACTTGCATTAACCCATGCTGCTCTATATGGTCTGGGTAATATGGAAGTATGAGTAATCGTCTTACCTTACCGCAAGGACATAGCTTTGAAACTTCACGACCTTTACTTATACGGAAAGTGCCATCATTGATACTTTTCTGTAATTTCAGCAGATTGCCGTTGTAATCTTTATCAAATTCAACAACTCCCTTCTTACCTTCCTTGCCCTTACGTGACCTTCTCACAGCAATATTGAGATTAGTCGTGTTGCTGACAAGATTCACCTTGACCTTCCTGTTCTTCTTTCTTAGCTTCGCCTTGCGTTTATACGCTAGCTCATGTGTGTCCGTCATTCTTTATGCTTCAACCAATCTTTCAAAAAAAACGCTTTCCATAGGCTTTCTACACTCTCGGCTCACTGGTTTTCGGCACATACGTACAACTGTATCACTTACTTGCGAGAGGGGACTCTGTTGCAGTCGGACATACCCAACCACTCATACCCAACGCCTTTAATCTTTGCTCTGTCGGGGCTTACATCATCATGAATGCCCTACATCGAGGCAGGTTCAACCGTGTGCTCTTCGTCCTATGACTAACTCGTAGCCTTACGACTTGGGAACAGCAAAATATATCGTCATTCTAAAATTAGAAGTCTTGTGTAGATATTCAGACGAGCACCGATGTTCGTGTTCGAGTTCGAGAACCCGTTATTCGAGTTCGAGTACGAAACGCCACACTGAGAACCATTGTTAGCGTTACCACCAACCAGCAGCAGCTCCACGATTTATCACCTTTTCTTTGCCCACTCCGTGGTTGCAGAAACTTTACGCACGGAAGTGGGCTGACTTTTTATTTAGTGTAATCCACGAAATCCTACATTAGGAGATTTTCAACCTTGCGGTTTCAATCTTTCGTTTTTTAATTTATTACTATTTATTTTAATTATCACTTTTTGCGGGGCTTGTCGGCTTATGTAAACGTCAGCCGAGCTGCCTTTTTACATTGCCACAAGCTTCGAGCCGTCCACGAGAATTGGCGTGCCATAGAAAGCCAGACGAGCACCGATGCCCGCGCTCGAGAGCGAGAACCCGCTATGCGAGACCGAGCACGAAACGCCACACCGAGAACCATCGGAAGCGTCACCACCAACCAGCAGCAGCTCGCCAGTCTTGCTTGCCCAACAACCATCGGCATAGTAAGTGTTATCACCGCCACCAACTGCCGTAGGAATCATATCCCAATGTGTGCCGAGCACCATCTTGGTTACATACTCTCCGTTAGCTGTAGCGAGACACACAACTTCCCTTCCGCTAGCTGTATTGCTTACCTGATTACCGCTATATATGACGGCTTTTCGTGTTTCGCCATCCATATAGAAACGTACTCCTGGACGGAACTCCCACAACTTTCCCCATAAGTCCTCAAATCCGAACAACTTCACTGGGTATTGATTGCCAAGTGTAGCATCATTATAGAGCACCTTGCCACTACCATTGCCGAGAGAAATGCACTTGCCCATCGGTACATTACGGCATGCTTCCCAATTAGAGTGTTGGAATCCCGAACCGATAGTAGTCTGAGAGTTGAGATTGCCATAATAAGCTTGATATGCCGCATTGATAAGGCAATGGAATCCGTAGTTGGCAAGACCCATGTTAGAGTGAAGCTTCTGTGCGCAAGACCAAAACGCACTCATCGTCTTGGAATGCGAAGGCGCAACGTTAGGTCTTGAATGACCGACACCGCTTGCATCAACATACATCTTGTATGCGCCAACCCATTGTGGAGAATCAAAGGTAAGACCGCCTGCTACTGGGTTAAGACCGCCAAAGGTCATTTTCGTGCCCTCACCCTTAAAGTGGCATGGCGGAACACGCATCATAGTTTCGTACTTAGCGATATTGTCGATTGCCGTACCATCGGCAAAGGCATCCCATGATTCATTGAGTAATGCCGCATACACCTTACCTGCTACGACCTTGAAGAGATAGCCCTTCATGTATGACGTATACATATAGGCAGCCCAATAGTTAGAAACATTGAACGCTACGTTGCTGTTCTGTTCGAGCGTATAAATAGCAGGTGGAGTAGTTATACTTGATGCCAATTCCTCTTTCAGATTTGCCAATTGGATTCTTCTCTCGCTTCCACCTGCCTCGACGATGAAGCTATTAGAAGAAAGCATTGAATCAATCTGAGGTACTTCTGATAATTTTGTCATAATTATTTTAATTAAAATATTCTACATTTAACCGATAAGATAAGGATTTCCATCTTTATCCGTGAGATAACTTCCATCAGAGCCAACGGCATAGGTGAGCGGAGGTTTCTGCCCATAGTCAACGCAATCCTCCAATGTACAATTCTCTGTATCACCCAATCCTGTTTCCTCAACAAGATACTCGCAAGCATCACCCTCTTGCCATCTTTTTTCCGTTGTTACGTTGCCCTCATTATGCGCAATCGTCTTCCAACAGATTTTAAGGATGCGCTGCGGATAGGAAACGAGTGAATTATTGAAATGAACCAGCACCCTATTGCATCGTATCTTCTGTCCGTAAGCTATACCTCCGACATTAGCGAAATCAAACTCAAATGGCGGATATGCTCTATTGACATGGAATTGGAATTGAGCTACAGCCTTCTTATCTACGATAACCTTGATGATATAATCATTCTTTTCAATCAGTCTCAAATCAAGAACCATAGACGTGAGCGACATACTCATCAGTTCATTAGGAGCAGTCTTCGTTGATACTGCTATCTTCGTCTGCTTTCCGTTGACATCAACACGATAGACCTCCAATGAATAACCTGTAGTCACTTTAGTCTTCGCCCTGTATACATCAATAGGTATTGTGCGGAGATATTCATTACCATCGAAGCATTTCTTACGTTCCGCATCGGATGCCGTCTTCAATCTGTTTGCAACCATATATTCATACAGACTGAGCTTGTCAAGGACAGGGTTGTATGTGATATTGGATTCAATACCGATGCCGATACCCCATGAATCAGCGGCATTGCTAGCCGTAGTCAATGTGACTGGTTCTGTGATTACGTGAAGCAGAGCATTCTTTCTGTAGTCCAAGAGGTCTGCTTCAAAGTAGACCTGACATCTGTCATTAGCACCGATATTCTTCTTTACGTACAGAGTGCCACGCATTGTTGTTCCGCTCGTATCTATCTCATACAAGCCTTTCCAAGATTCAACCTCAGTAATCTTCTTCCACGTATTGTTAACGCTTACCCACCACACCATGTTTGTGAGAAAAGCGTTGCTTCGGCTAGAATCCCAAGATTTATCACTTGCGCTAGCATTGATTTGTGGCTGAATCTTACTTGCTATCTTGGTTCGGTCGGGGTAGAAGTTGACACCATCCGTTGTCTGCATGAGTGGTGAGCCACTATCCAAGCAGACAAGAGATTCACTCTTCGTGAGCGGTGCATAATGTCTTCTGAATTTTTGTTTAACTTCAACCATATTTTTCACAAGTTTATGTTATAAAACAGTACCAAGCAAATCACAATTAACTGATACGCCCTGCTCTTTGTTCAAATCATCGTTAGATACTACAAAGCTAATTGCGTTGAATTCATCATTGTTGCTAAAAGTCTTCTTAGTTGTGCGAACGACCGTCAAATCAGAATCTTTGAGGATAGAGAATGTAATCGTTCCACTTCCGAGAGTCGCAGCCGTACCTTTTTTCGAGTTGAGCACCTTTGCCTTTATTGTAGAACTTATTGACGCATTTACAGAAGCATTATCCTGTGAAAGCTTTAGCTGATAAAGGTCTGCTGAATCATCAATGCTGATACCAGAACGATATACCATTGTTCCATCAACAAGGAACTCGGCAATAAACAACTGGTGACTGTCAACATAAAGTTTATCGCTATCACCTGTCTTGTCACGATGAACCGTGATAGTTCCACCACTTGCCGCATTGTCAATAGTCGCAATAGGCGTTGTATCTGTTCCACGATAGAGTTTGACGGAGTATTTGGAAACATCACCGCTCGCATTCTTAAGCCAGAATTTGAGGATAGATGTAGTAATCTCCTTACCATCGCTACCGACCACGCCGAGCATTGTAGAACTTGCTTCAATACCGCCGAAGTATGCACTAGCACCAAGCATTGTTACGAGAATGCTCTGACTCTTCTCCATTTCGTATGATGAAGCACCGACACTAGCCATACCTGTATACTTTACGACATCGGCATCTTGATTATCCTTAGATGCAAGGTCGCCGATGATGGCGAGTGTTCCTGTTTCAGTATTCATCTTGAACTTACCTGCGAAGTTAGAAGATTTTACCCATCCTGTTCCGTTATTGAAAGCTATTTCAACATTATTGTAGCTCCATTTATGACTGAGCAGGGAAACGGCTTGTTTTCGTGCAGATGTAACATGAGGAGTAATTTCTGGGTGGTCTCCGCTTTCTGTCCAATGCGGTGTCGGCTGAAAATCATTAGGATTCAATCCCTGATGCAGAGGAACACCATTCGTAGAAAAATAAATGGAGAGAGTATCACCATCAATGATGCGTCTTACTGGGATGGAAGCCGAGAGAGAAATATTATCCATTCAATACCTCCTTTCCGTTCTTACCGCACTTGAATGCAGCATCCCACATATCCACTTGCTCGCTTGTTGCTAGGATGGCGTTTGTATTTGCCACCTTCTCTTCAAGCGTATCACCAACGGCAGACGAGAACCTAAGTTCCTTATCTGTAATGACAACATCATTATCATGCGTCATTCTGTGAGTAGAGTCAATGCCTATCTCACGGCATTTCTCTATGTTGATAATTGCGTACATCATAATCAATTATATTTTTAAGTTTCATAATCTATTTACAAGTCCAATATAGCCTTATGCACATCACCCGTATTGGTTGTGGCGGTGAACGTGAATGAAGCCACATCACCACGCCCTAAATCATCTTCGGAGTTATCATTAGCCCATGTTATATCTAGCGAACCTTTGAAGTTTTTGACCTTATCTTTGAGAGACCAAGCAATATCATCTGCGGCATCATCGGTCTTTCGGGTGACAGACCATGACTTAACCGCCGTAGTAACGTCCTTATCGCCTAGCATCAGCCTACATACTACGGTATGAGTTTCACCTCTACATATACCTGCCGAAAGGTCATGGTAAAGCTGTAACTTGATTTTGAGTATTGCGGTCGTTGCCTTCCAGTAAGGCGAGTCCTCGCTAGGTTCAGCAGTTGTAGTCTGCCCATCAGATACCAAACAAAGCCAACGTGTGCCCATCCAAGTCACCTCATCGTAGTAGTCGTATTCCGTACCTTCCTTCCAATCGCCACGATAGATAGGTGTCCATATCTTTTCTCCGTCAACGGTTGTCATGTGGTAGTACTTCGAAACGATGTTGATTCCGTTGATGCTTACGTCAAAGATGGATTTGCCTTTGAGAGAGTAGGAGTTTATACCTCGGTACATTGTGAACTTCGGTGAGGAATCACCCTCGGTCTCCATCATCAGAAGATGCTGGCGGCTCGTATCTCTTCTGTTACCCATGAGGACGATGGTATCACCAGCAGCAGGAATATCCGAGTTCTCCATGCAGTTATCCTTTGCAATCTGAATCCAAGCGAACTTCTTGCCGTCATATAGTTCGTGACCTTCTGCATCGGAGATTGCCTCATTCTCCGTTGACACCTTAGTGACAAGTCTCCAATAGTCTTTGTTGCTAACGTTCTCATAGACACCAGCCTTGATATTAAACGTCTTGCACCTAACTTGGTCGTCCACCTTCCATGAGTTGATTGTGGCGGTCGTTCCATCATCAGCTAGGAGATAGCACTTCCATCCAATCAGCTCATTCGTTGTATCGCTGAATACTTCCTTGATGTAGCTTATCTTGCCAGCAGCAGGGGAGAGGACAATGTTACCTCCAACGTAGGATAATTCTCGAATAAGCAGCGTATTGAAAATCGCCTTACCCCACACTATCAAATCCGTGAGCAACATTTGAAACTTGCCGTCACTTCGCTGCTTGATTGCAAATCCACTCTGCTCTGCTTCGTTAAAGTCGAGAGACTTCAAGAGATTCACCAAGACACTAGAGAGGATAGCGTTACCACTTCCGTCTATGCTAAACTCATTTGAGTGACCGAGGAAGAAGCCTTGCATGAACTTCTGTACCTTTTCGAAGGTGATGGTTCCGTGTGCAGTGTTATCCAGCAGCCTAGATACAAACTCCATCCTCGAACGTCTAGCAGAATAAACGTTACTATCAGATGCAGGAGTGGTATCGTTCATGCCAATAACATAGACACCTCCGCCATTACCGCTTCCCGTGCCGCCTATCTGCATTCCATTCACCTTAATGGAATCAACCTTGTCTTCCAACTTACCCAACCGGCTTGTTGCAGCCTTTTCTCCTACAGTGTACTGAGGGTGGTCGTAAGGTATGTCCAAAGGTATCTCCATTCCGATGATACGAGAGTTTCGGTAGTGCTTGCCATCCGCATCAACCTGCGCAAACATATCATTAATCAGCTTTACCTGTTCACCGAGAGGATGATAATCGTATGTCCCATCATTGTAGAACTTGTCACCATCCATCGTGCAGGTGAAGTTTGAATTGCTGATCATAGTCTTCTGATAGTACTGCTTCGCTCTATCGAACAGAGATAACTGAGCAATAGGGATGAGGTCCGTATCTGTAATCTTGGTTGCATCCCAGTTGAACAGGAAGAACCTATCACCTTCCTTCGGACACATGACACTATCGGGGAGTGTTCTTCCGTAGGTGTCGTTAGCCACTATCTCGAAAAAGTTCTCCTTGTCGATAATCTTGAAACTAACATCGAACTCCATACCCATGAGAGCACCGCTAGTGAACTTGATACCAAGAGTGAGGTTGCTCTTTATCCAGCTAGCTTCAAAGCTTTCAGCGAAGGAGTCCATTGAACCGACCTGCCAAAACGTCTGTGTAGTCTTAGTTCCATCATCGTTATCAACAGTGCTATCGTATGTTTTGATTCTGCTGACCCTGCATTCAACCTTCGGGTATTCGTCCTCGAACATCACGACACCTTCGATAGCCTGCTTGTCGTTCTTCACGACATTCACGTTCTCCAGGTAGCCATCCTTGGCGTAGAAACCATCACTATCTACTTCCTTGTTAGGGAGCATGAGGTAATCGGTAGCAACACCATCGGTGGTGACGTCCGCATCGGCACCAGTGAAATATCCTTTCGGAATATTCCTATCTGAGCCGAATGCGTACAGTCTCGTAATATAAGTTGACTTAGATTCCGAATAGGACATAGACAGAACATTAACATCCTGCTCGAATGTTGCCTGTCCTTCCATTTCGCAATATCCAAGGTATATGATAGAACCATCTATCCACCACTCGCAGTTGAGTGCGTCTTCGGAACAGATGGCGTTGAGAGCATCAAGAATACTGATGGAGCCGTACTCGATCAAGAATCTCTTCTGTACATCGAAAGCCTTGTTGTTATACGTAGTGTAGTCAACAGAGAACTCCTTGCCATTATACGTAAGCCCTAGCGCCTTTAGGTTGCCGAGTATAACGTTCATGTGCACACCTACCGTTGTGGTGAGGTTGAAGGAGGTCTCGTTTGCTCCGTGCTGAGGGCGATACTTGCAAAGCTTATTCTTCCAAGACATATAGTAGGCATCCATCTGCATTTCGTAGTCGTAGCCATCACTATCATTATGCTTAGGGAAGTATGATGATGTAAGCTCAAAGTAGCCGAAGTCGGGAATCTCCACGGAGTCACCAATCTCGAAATAGATTGGCGTTGCCGTAGTGAACTTCAAGATGATGTAGTGGTGGTCCATAAGCTGATATGATAGCTTAGAACCCTCACCGAAGTCCTCTAGCGTAAAGAATACCTTGTTGTTTCTCTTAATCTGAATCATGAGCTTGCGTATTTACTTGTTTCACCTCTGTCACTAGGGTCTGGCTCGTTGAGCTTTAGGCTGAACTTTGCCATTTCCCGAATGAACTGGCTAAACTGAGTACAGGAGAGATAGATACACCGATACCACACATTAGGCTGGAATCGGGTGCGGATAACCAACTCTCCCTTGGCAAGAACCTCCTCGCAGAACCTAGCATAGTTCGTCATGAACGTATCTGAGTCCTTGGCGGTCATATTGAACGGCAGCGTTATCTCCCTCTCATCCAATCTAGGATTGTGCTTGATAACCGACTTTCCGTCCTTTGAACGATACTTGTTGCTGATGAACTCCTTGTTTGGTGCAGGGGTCATGAGCGTGCTGAGGGCAGTTTCGTCTAAGAATATGCCCCACGTAAGGTAGGCATCCTTGCCATTGATATAAAGTTGTCCATTAAGCATAACTATTTAATCATTAAATAACCTCATAGGCTTCGCTGTGAGCCGCTTTTGCTATTGTTGTGTATAGTTGTAAGGGTTGACGAGCGAAAAGCCTATAGAGGTCAAATATCCTTTAATCTTCTGTTCATATCATCCAGCTTGGCTCCGAAGTCATTATAGGTGAGCTTTGAATACTTCACGATGTCTTCGAGGTAGCTGTTTGTCATAATCATCATGTTTCTTATCTCCAATACTGCGCCATTGGTTGAGATTCCGAGTGTAACGATGCTCTCCATCTGTGATATGGTGGTAGTCATGTTCTGAGCGATAGACTCACCTGCAATCTGCAGGGCGGTGAAACGACCATTCAGCTCGTCTGCGGTATCTTGCCCCATAGATGCCCATCCTCCGCTTGTTGCGGTCTGTGATGAGGATGAAGAACCAGTGTAGCCTGTCACCTTCGCCCAATCATCACGTCTCTTCAAGCCTTCCTGGACTATATCATCGTAACGCTTGTTGAATGCTTCAATGTCTGTTTCGGAAAGCTTGCCATCATTGTCCTTGATAGCCTTCGCCCAATCATCATAGAGCTTCTTCAAGTCGCCGTTGATAAGGTCTTCCATAGAGTAGGAGAGAAGAGCCTTTTGCATCATTTCAGCGAAATCGTCTGCAAAGTCCTGCGCTGACTTGCTCATATCCATGAGGTCTGATACGAAGCTATCCTTCATGCTGTCAAAGGAAATCTGCGTAAGGCTTTCCTTCAGCTTGTCTGATAGCTCATCCAGCTTGCCTGCTTGGTCTATGTAGTCATTCAGCTTCTCCGTCAGACTTCCGCCATAGTTACCCTTGCCAGTCTTCTCGATATGCTCCCAAATGGCAACATTTCCACGGAGGAGCTTCATTTCTTCTGGGCTAAGGGAAAAGAGGTCGCCATTAAAGTCGGACTTGACATTCTTCTTGATCCAATCCATCTCGTCACTACCGAAGCCACCCCAATAAGCGTTCCATGAGTGATGCGAACCATGATAGCTTGCCTGCGCCTTTGCGATGTCGAGGTAGTTCTGATTGGTCTTCTGCTGATTCTTATAGGCTTGCTCGTAGTATGAGGTTGCCTTGGAGCCATAGGAGCTTTCCATCGCGTCAGTCAAATCCTCGATGGATTGCTGCAAGAGGGTGTTTCTGTCCGTCAGCCTTTCGATGGTGTCATTGACCTTCTTGGCATTTCCATCTCCACCGAACAGACTATTGAAGCCACCGAATGAAAGCGTGTTGAGGATATGAGAAACGTTGTTCCCGATACTCTTCAATGGCTTCATAACGATGTCACCCGATAAAGCATCATCGAGGATGCCCGTTACTGCGCCAAAGACCGTCTCCATGAGGTTGCTGATGAGTGTTCCGAAGCCATCTTTCAGTATATCGAGGATGCCGAGTATTGCGGAGATTATTTCACCTGCCATACCGCTATCCCCTAAAGCTTTCGTCAGAGTCTTGGCTGCGTCGCTGTCTTTGCCGAGCAACCCTTGGATTCCCTTTGCTAGAGTGTTGGCAACGTCCTTCTGCATGTTGCCTCCGAAAAGCTTGTTAAGCCCTAGAATGGAGTTTCCTATGCCTTTGAGTGACCCCGATGTAAGACCCTGCAAACCATTTTCAAGCTGCTGAAACTGAGAAACTGCCTTCTGTGCAGATGTCTGCAAGTCTGAGGTTGCCTTCTGAACCGATGAACCGAACTTCAGCACGTTGTTGGATGCGATAGCTTGAATGTTCTTCGCTATAGAGAGATTTGCTTCAGCCTTGGTGATACTTGTCTTGTCACCGCCCTTCTTAGCTTTGGCAAGGTCTTCCTGTGCCTTGGTAACGGCTTCCGTAGCCTCAATCTCTCGCTCCTGCGCATCAATGTAACTCAGCATGGCTGACTGATAGGAGTAGATGTCGTCAGAGACTTTCTTGAAGATGTCGCTATCCCAGATGGTGGCAGAACCTTGTAGCTTGGAGATAAGTTCCTGTATAGTCTTCTGCTCATTAACATCTGTTGTGCTCTTGGAGAGCTCTTGCAGCTTCTCAATGGTAGGCTCCAGTTGGTCCTTGAACATAGCACCGAAGTCTCCGAAGATGCTTCCCCAGTCAATGTTCTGTCTGATAGCGTTTATCTCGATGGTTTGGAGGTCCTTCTTTCTCTGCTGCTGAAGAGTCTTCTTCTCGCCTTCCGTCTGAGCCTTGGCAATCTTCTCTTCGTACTCCTCGGCAATGGCTTGCTTCTGCTGATAGAGTGAACCATACTCCTTCAAGTAGTCGCGCATAGAGGTGAGGGCTTCCCTGTTGACCTCATCAAGTTTTTTGTTGTACTCTTGGGTAGCGAGGTCTCTAGCCTTATTGAGGGCATTGGACTGAGCAGAGGTAAGGGCTACTTTCTTGCCGGCTTCCTTGTTTTTCTTCTTGAACTCGGCTTCCTGCTTGTCAATCTCGGCTTTGCGCTTGGCATAGTCGTTCTTGATTTGAGCAAGCTTCTTCTCCGTGCCTTCCTGCATCTGAGATATATCGGTGTCGATATTTTCCTGCTGCAGCCGCTTCAAGTCCTCATTCAGTTCCTCCTGGGCCTTCTTGCGGTCTTCTGCCTGCTTCTTGGCATCGGTGGCTGCTTTCTTGGCTTTGGCAGCGTTCTTCTTGGCATTGGCTTCTGCCTCTTCCTTCTCACGCCGCTTCTTCTTTGCTTCGTCATCTGCCTTGGTCTGCTTGGTGTTCGCTGCATTGGTGTAATCCCATCCTCGCTGGGCGATATCGTTGGTTGACATCCATTTGCCATTGACTAACGCACCAGACTTCTTGTTGTTTGCAAGGTCGCGTGCCAAAGCGGAAAAGTACTTACCTAAGCGTCCCAGTTCCGGAATATTCATATTCTGCATCCACGATGGTATCTTGGCATCGAAGTTGACGTGGAAGTTGATGTTGTTCTCGGAATAGTTCTGCATGAACTCCTTGACACGGTTGTAGAGAACGTGTACATCCTCACCGGCACCCTGGAGCTGCTTCTGCAAAGCGTTTATCCTTCCCTTGGTAGAATCGACCTTGTTGCCGAAATCCTCGGTAGCATCTGCTGCCTTGTTGACGTTGTCTGCCTCCTCGGTATGTATCTTCTTGGCAGCACGAAGCTCGTAGAGATAACCAATCAATGCCTTCCTGGCATCGCTTGTCTTGTCTCCTGTAAAACCGAAAGCATTAGCAAGATTTTCTGATTCGGATATCAAAGAAGCTTCCAGCTGATTGTATTGCTTCAGATAGGTCTGATACTCCTTGGAGTGCTCATTCAAGCCAGCCATCTTCTGTGTTAGGTCATCAAACTGCTTGATAACCGAATCAGATACGATGTTCTGTATGCCGACGGCTATACCGCTGCTAGAGGTTCCATAATCCTTCAACTTACCCAAAAGGGCTTGCTGAGCGCTATCAACACGGTTGTTGTAGTCTTCGTTAGCCTTGGAGATTGCATTGGCTCTGTTGCGCTCTGTAGCCTCCAGCTTGATTTGCTCGACGAGTTCTTTGGATTTATCTATCTCCTGCTGCTTAACATCCACAAGGTTGCTCTCGTCTTCCTTGATCTTGTCAATAGCAATCCCGTAGCTGTCATAGATGTTTGACAGCTCCTTGATGGTGTCCTTGTAAACCTTGGAGCCTTCCTTTGCAGTCTTCAGAATGGAGATTAGCGACTCGACCTTGCTTGATGCTTCATTTGCACTCTCGGTAAACTTGGAGGTCTTGGTTGCTGCATCTTCAGCGCTATTGCCGAATAGATTGAACATCGTGACTCCAGCTGCTACTGCACCAAGAACCAGACCAAGGACATTTGAAGAAGAGACCATATTGAACAGAGCCATGGCATCCTTGGCGGTTGTGATAGACTTCGCTAAAGACAAGAATGCTTTCGCACTCTCCCAAGCTACCTGTGCCTTAGATATTGCTATCATCGCTATCACCGCAGCCTTGTATGCTCCATACGCTGCAACAACAGTCATAAGTACCTTGCCTACCGTCTCCCAATTCTCCACGAGGGTGGAAACGACTCCCAATCCGGTATTGATAACACCCTCCTGGGATTTGCCGAGGTCATTGAACATCTGCTCGATGGCATCCTCGATATTGCTTATCTGACCGGTAATAGTCTTAGACTGAGCCTCCATCAAGCCACCGAACTTGCTACCCTCGGCGGTCATACTCTGCATTGCCTGGATGAAGATATCGCTGGTAACCTTGCCAGCCTTGATTTGCTTCTGGACCTCATCGATGGCATTGTTCAAGTCCAACCCCATAACCTTAGCCAATTCGTCTGCGATAGGAATACCTCGGTTGAGGAACTGGTACAAATCCATCGTGTCCATCTTACCCTTGGCGATGGTGGTGCCATAAAGCATCACGAGGTCTTTAAGGTTCAGACCCATACCTGCCGCCACGTCTCCCAATCCGATAAGCGTCTTGTTGACATCCTCGGCTGCTACGTTGAATGCCAGGAGCTGCTTGGCTCCCTCTGTAACGTCTTCAACCCCGAAAGGTGTGATGGCTGCCGTGCGGATCAACTGCTTCATGAGAGCATCAGCTTTCTCCTCAGACTGCAACATCGTCTTGAATGCCATTTCTGTCTGCTGGAACTGACCGCGGACCTGCATCATCTGATTGACGAACTTGCCAATGCTCCAACCGCCAATGGCAATGTTCATACTGTTCTGTATATTCGAGATTACATCGTCAATAGACTTTCCGTCCTTCTCAACCCTCTCGGCAGTCTGATGAACTGCGTTCTGAATGTCCCGAAAACCGGAAACGACCTTGGCTGTCTCGACTATTGTATCGAATTTAATGCTTGGCATAATGTTCTATTTTTCCTTGAATTTATACTCTGTTATAAAGAATCGCCGGGGAAACACCAAATGTGAGTGTTCGATATGGGAACTTTACGTGCGTGCGCAGGAAGACTTCGGTTAAATCTCGGTCTCGGACTCTATCACCGCCTTCATGACCGCCTCCTTGTTGTTGCCATCGATGACCTCTTCCCCTGCAGCCGGTATATGGGCTTTCTTCCTCTCCTCGTCAGACAGATAGATTGAAGTAATCTTGTCTTTGAGCATGAGAGTCAGGTTGTTATACGATATTCCCCATACCACGTAATCGAAAGTCCATCCGTATCTTTCGCAAGCAGCGTCTATGAGAGTTCCCCATATTGTCTTCCCTCCGAAGACGAAGCTATTCTCCGACTTCTTCGCTGCGTTGACTTTTGCCATACGCTTCGCTTCTTCTTCCATTCCTGTCTCTTTGGCTATTGTCTGGTATGAGTTAGCCTTAAGGATGATGATGAGAAGAGTAGCTATATCCTCGTAGGAGCATTCTTTGAAGATTAACTCCGTCTGCCTGCTTACGCATCTGGAATCTAGTATCTCGTTCTTTGTATTGAGTGAGTGATATGCAATCAATCTGCAGCATGTCTCCCTTTTGGTGTTTGCAAGTCGCAATGCTTCCAAGAATGGATCAGCTTGAAGTAACTCTTTGTCTAGCTCCAAGCTATCTACCAACTGCGACGTTAGGTACATCATGCCCAGTGTAGTAGGGTAGATGCTAACGTGAGCGTGCTCAGTATCAAAGCCTATCGGCATATCTGTGAGCGTATTCGATATAATGATTCCTAACTCTTCCATATCACTCGAATTTAAATTATTGGCACCCAAGGCAGGACTCGAACCTGCGACTTTCAACCAGCTTTTGAAGACCCTGGATTTTCATGCGACGGACTATTTGGTCTCGCTCTGCCCCTGAGCTACTTGGGTTAGTTGCCGACTGATAACCCTCAGCCGGCTGAAGGGATATTAGAATATGCCTATTTCTCTGTGTAGGTTTCCGTGATTTCAGTAGGAGCGGTTTCACCATCCTGCGGCTTCTTGAAAGTCAAGGAATACTTTCCACCTGTTACCTTTGTGGCAGTAATGACACGCCAACGGTAAGCACAATAGACATCCTCGCCCTTTGAGTTTATAGTCTTAGCCACAACGTCACCCTCTGGAATAAGTGCTGAGTGTGTATAAGTGACAAGAGCGCCTTCCTCTGTAGAGAAAGCCTCTTCTGCACCAATTGTTGTGTTACCTAAGTAAGCTCCAGGTACTTCCGGATCCTCTGGCTGAATAGCCAATCTGTAATTACCCTCAATAATACCGTCAATTGTCTTGAAAGGCTGAGATTGGTTTTTCTTAATAAAGAGCTGATACGCAGCTTCATAGGTTGACTTCTTGGTCTTGCGGTCAACTGTACCGCCTCCCTCTTCCTTCTGCTCCATTGTATCGCCCTTTGTAGGGGTCACATTCGTGGTTCCTTCCTTCGGTGTAGGAAGCTTATCCCATTCATTCTTAGTAGCACCTACCTTCTGAACAAAGATAGAACATTTTCCCCATGCTGTTACTGACATAATTTAATCATTTATGAGTTTATATTCAACTTGATTATTTATTACATGTTCTCCCGTGCTTATTGCATATACCCTTTGTTCAATAGCGTGGGCTGCATACTCGCTCGTTCTGAACGTTTCCAAGAGATTCCAAGCCAGTTTGCAGATTTCGTCAACTCTGATAGTGTTCTCCTCGAACTGCCCATCTACGTCCTGGTCTTGTATATATATATTTACATTTATAATTGCCGTTTGAAGCTGCGTTCCCTCATTAGCCAAGATGGAAATAACGACATCTTCCTTATGAGATTTATGCGGTCTCATAGTCTTTGACAGCTTGCCATTGACGTTGTTCATGAAACCGCTTTCGTTGATGTACCGGTAAACATCTGTCTTAATTGCTCCGTCTGATTTCATATCTTCCACTTGTTTATTTCATTAACCGCTGAGTCTATTGCTGTCTTCACACGCTGCTCTACAATGGATGTGGCCCATATCTTCGTTGATGCGAGGACATCCTTGCTTTCCAAGGCTTCCACCTCTCCTGCGTATTCCATTCCGGCAACGACAACCAAAGCATAAACCCTGGAATATTCCTTTGCAAGGTCATTGATCATCTTCTTGCCCTTTGCAGAGCCGTCTGTGCCACTGAGTACCTGTGAAAAGGCTGATTCCATATATTTACTTCCCTGCTCGTACACGGCGAAGCCTATGGAGCTTCTTAGGTTGCCCGTATGGTCTATCCAGCTTTCCTTGGCAGACCTGTTACGGATTCTAACCACAGATTCGTCTCCTAGCTTGCTCAATGCCTTAAGCACATTCTCCTGTATCTTCCTTGCGGCTCTTTGTAGGAAGGCATCGAGAGCGGAAGCGCTGGTTGTCATTCTTATGCCCATATCTTACACTGTAGTTGATAACGATGAAATCCCTTGACCTTAATAATTACCTCCTCAGTCCCTAAAATTTCTAGCTTGATAAAATCCCCATAAGAGAACTTTTCAATTCCTACGGGCAAGTTATGAACTTCGTATGAGTAGTAATCAATAGAACCGTCAGATGTAACTAGCTTGTTGGCCTCGCCAGCAGGAACTACATCACAAGTGCAGCAGAACTTCCACTCGGTCTTGCCCTGGTGATAATTTCCATCATCATCTGTATAGCCAGCTACCTTCTGCTGCCGGTATAGCTTTGAGGCATGAAAACTCAATAGACTCATCAGCAATTAATGTAAACTGTCGGCTTTGGAGTAAGTGAAACCTCCTCCTCGCCGATAGAGTTATATAAACGATTGACTTGAACTAATATAGCCTTTCGCTGGTCTTCCGAGAGGGAACCTATTGATTTGTCCGCTTCGGAGAAGCTAACGGCTTGTATGAGAGAAAGCAGACAGTCGGCAAGCGTTCCTTTGTAGGCGTCACTTCTGGCAACGTCACCAGTGAACTCTGATTCGATATCGAGGTCACGCTTTATGCAGGCATTTTCCACGAAACCATAGGGGATAGGTATGTGCACCTCATCCACCAAAGCTTGTCCGACCGTCTTCATGATTACTCCTCAGCTTTAGCTGCGTTATCCTTGAACTCCTTCTTCTTTGTAGGAGGCAGCTCATTGTAGGCATCAATAACCTCCTTGTCGCTGGCGTCACTAGGAAGTGTAGCACCAAGAGCGTTGAGAGTTGTGATAGCCTCCGGCTTCTTGTAGGTCACATCAGAGATTGTTACCTTAGCGTCCTCTGTATCTGCTTTCTCCTTCTCGGTGTCGACAGAAACGGCTGGGTCTGCCAGCTTAGTATTAATCTGATAGATTGTGTCAACGTCCTCGATGACAGGCAGGCAGTATGCTTGTACCGCAGTTGTCTCGCGCAATGGATCAGTTGTTGAATACTGAGAGATAAGCTTGTAATCAATCTGCTGATAGGTTACACCTGCCACTCTGTTGGTTGCCTCTGCTACCTGACCGTAAACGAGGGCACCAATCATCTGTGAGCAGACACCGATAATCATATTGTTGTTCCAAGGCTTAACGCTCTTCTTCGCACCATCCTGCTCCAAGCGGACAGTACGGTTGATGATGCGGAATGATACACCGGTCTCGTCCAAGAATGCCTCCTGGAATACGCTAGCAATAGGAACCGGCAGCTTTGTGTTGGAGTCATAAGTCTGACCCTTGTAGTTGGCAACAAGCTCGCGGGCATCCTGTGCCCTCTTCAGTTCGTCAAACTTAGCCTTACCAATCCAGAAGATCAAGATGGTGTTGCCATCATTCGATGCTCGCCCGATACATTTCTTCAAGTCTGCAACGGTAATACCAGTATCAACATTGTTGATGCCGAGCTGATTTTCTGGCAAGTACTGATACTTGATACGGAGCAATTCCTTTGGATTATCGTCGTCACGAACAGCTACGTAGCCGTTAGAAAGACCATACAGAAGTGCGTACTCATTACGCTCATCAACACCGACATTACAAGCTACCGGGTCCTGCGCCAACTTACGGCGAATCTCTGCTGTCTGACCGCCCTGTGCTTCCATGAGTCTGAGAGCGAGGATATCTGACTCCTTCAAGAATTTCTTCATACCAACCTTTGGCAGTTTGCCGTTGGCGGTTGAAATCTTGTCACGAGACTTCAAAGGAACCGGAGAATCCACTGCTACGTAGTCAGCAGCTACGTAAGAGGTATCAACTGTATCGGCTTCCCATTTATTGTCGGTAGAATAAACGCGGCGGAGAATGGATGTATCTTTGTGGAGATACGTCATCTCGTTCTTGCGCTTACCACTAATCTTCTCAATCAATGTCTTCAGGATTGGGAAGAAACTCAAGATATACTTAAGAAATAAAGAACTCTGTTGCATAAATCACCTCCTTAACCGATTGCATCGTGTCCCCACTGAAGAGTAGGAACGGCTGTTTTCAAAGCTGCCTTGATTGTATCGACAGGATAAGGGACAGCCTTATCATTAGCCTCACCTGCCGTCATAACACCTACATGAGGGGTATCTACCGGAGCTGTTGTCATACAGATGCCAACATACTCGTGATTTTCCGGCAATGAAGCATAAGCCTCACCTGTTACCGGCATTGGCTTGTACTCGCCAGACTTGGTATCACGAATGATAATGTGTCCGCACTGGATGAACTCTCCAGAGAAACCTGTCATGTCAAGAATGACACCACCCATGATGCCATTCACGTAATTTCTGATGATTACAGACTCCTTGCCTGAATCAAACGTTTTTGTCTTGCTTACGCCATACATAACTTTTAAAATTTAAAGATTACATAGTTTCGGCAAGCTCATCAATCTCGTTGCCCTTGATAACCTCAACCTCTTCCTTCTTAGGCTTTCTCTGAGCCGCAGGAGCTCCAAGCTTTCCGAGACCTTCGTTAGCACGCTCTTGATCGATAGCTGCCAAGTCCTCCACAATACCATCATAGAAATCATCGAACTCTGATTCGTTCTCGAACTTCATCTTGTCGAAATTCTTCAAGACGGTCTTTCCGAACGTACCTTTGTCCTTAAGGAGCGCCTTCAGCTTAGAACGGCGGCCATCATTCTCTCGCTCTGACTTCAAACCGAGGATTTCGGTCTGCAAGGCTTTGTTCTTAGTAATGAGTGCCTGCGCCCATGCTGGGACCTGCTCTTCTTTCTCTTTCTTCTGTTTGCGGATTGGTTTCTTGTTGCCGGCAGGGTCATCATCATCGTCATCGACCTCGTCGTCATCCAAGTCTTGACTATCCTTAAAGCTCTGGATAGTACGCTGCGCGGTCTTTTGCGCAATCTTAAGATAAGGAAGAACCGCATTGACCTGCTTTTCAATCTCTGCGTTTACATCCTCGTCTGAGGCTTCTTCATCGAGTTCTAAGTTATTGGCAACATCGGCAGCAATACCCTCTAACTCCTCTCTACTGAACCCCAACGCCTTTGATTTGGGTTTCAGAATAACTAAAACTTGCTTCGTTCTTTTTTTCATTCTAACTAAATATTTAATTGAACAATAAATTTAAGAAATATCCCAGTACGAAGCGATAGCAATAAGTAATGCTGCAAAATTATAAAAAAAGTATTTAATCACCAAATATATTGCAAGGAAATATACTTAATGATTAAATACTTTATGGTTACATATAAATATTACTCTGGATAATTGAGCTTATCCGGTCCAGCTGTGGATAGATATGCGGAGAACATACCACATAGCTCTTTTGCTCCGTTTAGGTCGTTCAGCTTGTAATTACCGCATTCTACTTCCGAAGCACCCGGAATCGTCTTTGATAGAGAACAGGTCTTGAAGGCATCAACTATCATTTCCTTTATGAGCTTTGAAGTCCACGTACCTTTAAGGACAAGGTAGAAACCAGTAAGACACCCCATCGGACCAAAATACAGAACGGAATTGCTAAGAGGGCTATCATTGCGTAAGTAGTCCGCCATCAAATGCTCTACTGTGTGAGCAACTGCAGGCGACATCATATCCTTATTTGGTTTGCATACACGAATATCGAATGTTGTAGCAGTCTCCAATCCCCATTTATCTACTCTTGAAACATAAAGACCTGGCTTCAGTTTCGTGTGATCAACTTTAAAACTTGGTATCATTCTCTAATAATTTACAAACAACATTAAACGCCTTTTCGGCAAGACTATCCCAAAAACCTACATACTGCTCGGTCTGGTTCGGCTCCAGGGGATTATCGCTAATAACTCGGATTGACGTAAAACCAATACCCTTCTTGTAGCATACCTGCGCGAGGGCAGCAGACTCCATGTCAATAGCACATACGTTATACGAATTAGGGAGAAAATCCTTAATCGCCAATACCTGCTCTCTCGTGGTGACAAACTTATCTCCCGTAGCTATAGTTCCTAATCTGAATCTTTCATCCATATCAATCCAGGAGAAATCAGAAGGAAAGACTGCCGGCATACCTTGAACTTGCCCATTGGCATTCGGCTCGCCGCAATATACATCGTGGTAGCAGTACGAATTGCCAATCACGACATTACCAGGTTTCAATCCTGCAACAGCAGCACCGGCGCATCCTACCGAGATAACTCTTGTAACTTTGCTGGACGTATTCGACGAAAGAAATTCTGTCAAGCAAGATGCCGCATTAACCTTGCCAATACCAGACTTGATTAAAGCTATGTTTTGAACATTTTTGTAGTCAAGCCAATTCTTTGCAATCCATTCGCTGATAAGGTCGTATTCCTTATCCATAGCGGTAACTATGACAATCATTGCGCACCTCCTCCTTTCGTTAGCTTAAGCTTCTTGCAACGATTGTAAATAGCGTTCTCGTCCACGCCAATCTTGGTAGCGATGGCTTTTACCGGGTACTTGCCATACATTCTGCGAATGATGAAATCCTCGTCAGCAGTAAACACGTGGCTCTTGCTGATACCCATTTCCTTCATCTTACGATGGATGGCCCAATAATTACGATTGAGCTGTTTTGCAATCTCCGTTGTCGTCATCACCAAAGCGTTAACCTTGATGAACTCAATCTCTTCTGCACTAAAATGTTTTCCTCTACTCATTATTTAATATTTGGGTTCGTTAAGCCGCCCAAGGCTTTCTTTCTCTTTCTGTTATATCTTCTGTTTGCGGCAATTCTTTCAGCATTCTCTTTACGATAAACTTCCATTCTTGCCAATAAATGCTCCTTGTGTTCCTGATAATACCTTCTATGGTATTCTCGGATTTCCTCCTCACTTCTCGCCATGAACCTTGTCTTTTATTAGCTCGTACAACGATGGACTAAGTGTACTCCAACGACCATTCTCATCTTTTACGAGATAGAATCCGTCTGGAACATAAAACTCTCGATTTCTCAACCTAACTATCAACGTCTGCTTTGTACAGTCTCCACTGACAGTTTTAACTAACTCTGAAACGTCCGGGCATTTCCATAATTCTTGGATGTTCTCGGAAGATACTTTAATTGCAATCATATCACTTAAACTTAATAATGAAAAACTCATGATCCAACCACTTGCCTGGGCAAAGACCTTCCTTCGGTTTACCGATGAAGATGTTCTCAATCTCCTTCTCTATCTTTGGGCTATCGTCATAGTAGCCGTTCTTAAAGAGAACGTGAGTGAATGGTACGAACTTCATTGTACCATTATTCAGTTTCTTCTTGATAGTGTCTGTATCTATAAGTATTTCTTCATTCTTTCCTACGTGGAGTTTTTTGAACTTATCGAAATCTTTGCATTCCTCATCCTTGATAAGGAGAAGACGGCTCATCCAAAAACCTTTAATCACCCGATACTCTTCTGTCTTTTCGTCAGCCACAATCATGTCGAACCATTGCTTGCTGACGGTGAGGGTCAATACTTTCTTTTTCATCCTTACACCTCCTCCCAATCGGTTGCGAGAATACATTCAGTAGGTATAGCTGCAACACCTAAATAGAACATATTAGACACACACGTTCTGTATGATATTGTTTGAGGGAAACAGCCGCCTCCGCATATAGCAAATATGTATTCGCTATTTTTACGTCTAACATTCTTTCCTTCCTTCATTCTTCTCAGAGCCTCCGAGAAGTCAAATGTTTCATTCTTCATCGTTTTTCTTCTTTTTACTTGTTAAACTTATCGCCTTGGTGATGCGGTGGTCTCCTGCGTTCTTTCCTATACTTTTCATTCCGCAATAGTAACCCCATCGCCAAAGCCAATACTTGCTACCATAAAATCTTTTATAGTAGTTCATTATCTTCTTTGCCAATCTAACCTTCATACGCTACTTCTTTTTATGACAAGGGCAACTACTAGTGTGAATAATAACGCAAGCTCCATGTTCCCTGCCCACAAACAGGTATTCATGCCCTTTCTTGGTGAATATTTTTATATTAAACTCTTCTTTTTCGTGTGGAGTTCCTAAGCTGAAAGAAACTCTAAAACCTGTTACGCCTATAATGAAAATCAAAACGAGCAAACCGTATGACTTGGCTAAGTCTAAAATCTTATTCTTCATACGTTAGTCCTCCTTATCGAATTTATTACCAACAACATAAGCTTCAAATAAATTAACAAATGGCTCGTAATTGTCAACTTTATCTAAACTCTTGAAGGAAAACGATGCTTCTTCTTCAATATAAACTACCTCATAGAGATTATCTATACACAAAAGGTCATAGTTATCACGCACTATATCGCCCTCCCAAATCTCATTGCCTTTGCAGTCTTTCAATCCTGTGAACTGGCAGATTGTAGAAGGGTCAACTTCATAAGTGATATTTTTGCTCAACATACTTTCTTCCTGACGATTCTCAATGATGTAGGCATTACCACATTCGGCATAAAAGTAACCTTCTACCCAAGTGTTATTGTCAAGACGTTTAGCCTTGAACTTGATATTTTCTACTTTCATAAGCTACTTATATAAAATTGTTACTCTTCTACTTTTATCAACCTTCAATATAGCATCCTTGGCTTTATCAATCGAAGAAAACAAATACTCTGGGCAAAGGTTATATGCACCATAATCCCAATAATGGATAAGTCCAAATAACAATGAATGTCTCTTATCTACACGATACGCAAAGATTGGCTCATTCCAAGAATCATAATGTATGCCTTTAACAGCCTTGCTTTTATGATACATATCTACTATTCTATATGTTGCCATAACTATATCTTTTTAAGTTTTATCTTTATTGCCTTCAAATTTCTTTCACCTCCATCCCAGAAGCATGAACGTCTAAGATAGAAAGGTTGACCTTTTAACCAAGGAAACTTTTTATAGAAAGCCTTCCATTTCGCTCTTCCTGCTTTCATAGAAGGCACTTCAATACAGCTTCTAGCATAGCTGCTACCAAAGACCAATGTATTATCACAAACATTTTTATCCATAATTATTTTCCCTTAAGTTCTTTTGAATTTCTCTTCTCTTTAATTCTATTCTCGTGACACAGAATCATACGTTTATAAAATTCTATAATCTTTCTATTAACGAATACAGTATCAAATTCACCTATATAGTAATCTCCATTTAAGAGATTACTGACGTGTATTCTTACAACTTCTTGCGTTATCTATAAAAAGATAATAGGTTTCACAATTAGGGTGTACCATAAGGTACTCGTAGAAGTGGAAATTATCATTTTTAATAAATGTCACTCCGCAACCTTTTGTTAACTGACTTATGTCTTTTAATACTTCCATAACTATTCCTCCACTTTTATACCGAAGTGAGCACCATCGGCAAAGTTGAACTTCTCCAATGTATCTTTGTAATCAATGATGTCTCTGTTGATTTCCACATATAAGGTGGTTACTCTCTGGACTAAAGCCAAATCTTTGAACAAGGTTGACTTCACCCACCCAAACGGCTGATGCTTTTGCATTTCAGCCCAGCACTCTTCTGCGTTGGCAAAAGGGCGGAACTTTGGCTCTGGCTTGATGCGGTAGTCTTGTGGATTTATATCATTACAGATTTCTATTACTCTATACCATTTGCCATTTACATGGCTTTCTATATCTTTTCCTTCTGTAAACGCTTGCAAGATTGGCAAAAATTCCTTAACTTGTTTTCTGTCCATAATTAATCCTCCACTTCTATTCTATATTCCAACTCTTCAGCCAAATCGCTTATTAGCTTAACGGCTTCTTCCAAAGCATCATACATAATATCTCCTTCTGATACAAGTTCATCAAGAGTACTACTCTCGGTCATATCTTCTGGGAAATCATGTGGCTTCCAAGTGATACTTTTGTTCTTTTTCTCGAACTCTCTAGCCTTTTCTAAAAGTTTTTCTCTTGTCATGTTTCTAATTCTTTTAAAATCTTTTTTACTAAGTGATAATTATCGCCATCCCAGCCGTCATCATACTCTTTGCCATCAGAAGATACGTGATGCTCGTTGACGTAATCAAGGATAGCTTCGTGAAAGAAATCGTCACTTGTTCCGTATTCATCTTCATCGTAAAAGCCTTCGTATCTTAGGAGTTCGACGCATTCCTTGTGTATACAGATTGCTGACCTATACTCAGGAGCAAACTGACGAATATATTTTTGTCCTACTTCTATTTCGCAACCGCACATATAACATCTGTGAGGTTTGCGAGCCTTACGCTCTGAGTTCATAAAATCCATAATTATTCATCATTTTTCGGGTCAACGAATGGTAGCCAGTATTCTACATCTGGAATATTCCAGCCGTTGTAGTCTTTGACTATCTTTTTATCTACTATATGCCCGAAGCATATTTCTCCATCTTTAGTGAGGACAACAGCTTCTTTATCTACTGGTGGAAGTCTATCCTTGACAGAAACCCATATAGGTGAAACTTGCTTTGGTCTTCTTTCTTGTATATTAGCAACCATTTTGGCAAGTGCATCTTCTTGGTCTGTATCATACATAACCTTAAACATTTCTGTTATAAGGCTTATATGGGATTCGTCAGGAACTCTATTACGGAATGTTTCTAACATGAAATCATATAATTCTTTATTAGACAGCTTGCACATTAAGCTATCTAAGTCTATTGTTACATATATGCTCATTGCTTATCCTCCAACTCTTTAAGTGCTCCTTCCAAGTAACCAACAATCATTTTTTCTTCAAATTTTGAATAATAGTTACCATTCATATAACGAATAGTCTTTTCAATAGCTGATTTTATTTTTTCTTTGTTCATTGCTTATCTTATTTTAGATTAAACTGCTTTGATAAGAATGGATTATTCTTTATCAAGTTGACAACTTCTTCTTCCGAATGAATGCCTTTCCAAAATAGTTCGGTATGACTACTACCTCTATCGTCATCTACAGAGAACGGAACGCCATAATTTGTATAAACCTCTCCATAATGCTTGACGAGATGGCGACCAGGATTCTTTCGAATATTATTTATCCAAGCATCACAGTCGCACTCACGCCATATATCGTATTCTGTCCCTGTCAAAGTTTTATCAATTCCGATAGGATAATGCCCAGGACACCCATCTGTTCCAAAGTAAATAATCTCTGCCATATTCTTTTCTTTTACCCTCTCCCTGTTGCCAAGGAGAGGGCTGTTAGTTACTAAAGCTCATCAAACTCTTTTTGAAATCTCTGTTTTGTTTCATTCAGAAGCTGCTTGAATTTAGTTTTAAACTCTTCGTCACATTCTGATAATCCATAAATACTGTGAGCAATGTTTGTCGAATGAGAAGACATATTCAAAAGCTCATCTACTTTAGGAATCAAGCTTTTTGCTAAAATGTTAGCTCTTTCTAATTTATTTACATCCATTTCTATTCTATTTATGCCCGAAGGCGATTAATAATTGCGTATTATCTTAACTTTCCACTCTTTAGAAGAGAACTTCTTTTTGAGGTTTTTAATTAAACTCTCTATCTCTTCAAGAGATTCAAAGGCATTAACTAAATCCCCTACTTGATACCAATAGTCCCATCTGTCTGGTTGCTCATCTTTCTCCTTTTGAGTGAGTGGTCTAACAAACTCACCTTTGATGGTTTGATATTCATTTGGAATTTCAATTCCTCCCAAATATCCACTTACCGAGCTATTATCACACACATTGCTTACTTTAATATACAATGTTGCATAATAATGTATTGCGCCACCACAAAGACCACAAAAAGAACTAATTTCTATATTCATTAGTCTCTTTTTGTCTTTAGTATAGCTACCCATAGTTGTATATGTTTTACCAGAGAGATTAAACTGAAATCCTTCTCCAATATTCTGAGAAATAGCCCCAGTTATCTTAGATATATCATATCCATTTTCTATTCGCAAATAGCTGTTTGTATTCATACGCTTATATTTTTAAATTGCTATCTAATTGCAAGCCATAAAGAATATGTTGGAGTTCATCTATACCTTTTATCATAATAGTATCGTCTTTTCCGTCATTGAAAGATACTCCGTAAATTCCCAAGAAATTATTATATCGCAAAGTGAAAGGGTAGTCTTGGTGTTTGTACCACTTACGCCCAAAACGTTCCCCTTCAGAGCGATAACATGTCCATCCATTCTTTTTAAGAAACTCTTCCCAAATATGAACGTGCATAATATCATTTTGACAAATTTTGCCCAAGCTTTGCCCATCAATAACTTTCAAGTCGTAAGAATAATCTATATTGAACGGATAGATGCTACAGACAATACAAATAAATCCGTGACTATAAACTATATCGCCCACCATATAACGAGGTGGCTTTCTAAATTCTTTCTGTGCCATACGCTTTAATCTTTGCTATTAATGAAATCCTCATACTCACCTATCGTGATTTCCTTGAAATCAGAGTTGTGCTTCTCGGCTCGGATGCTGTCATCAAAGTAAACGAAAATGCGGTCTTTGTGACGGAGGAGCTGAGTAATAGAGAAACGGCTAGCTTGAGAGACTTCTATATTCAGTTCCTTCATTACCTTGAAATGGTTAGCAACTGATTTATAGGAGAGAAGAACGGAGGCTATTGCCTTGCCTTGCTTATATCGCTTATTAGGAGCAATAGCTACATAGTAACCGTCCTCCAATTTTACACCGTCTATCTTCTTCCACACCTTCTTATCTAGCGTATCGTAACGCTCAGAAGGAACCCATATAGCAGTAATCTCGTACACTCTTGTGAGAGTTCTGTTAGGCTGATAGCCCTGATATTTTTCAAATTTAAAACCTACGGCTTCTTCTACTCTTTTCATGTAGGCTTGATGCTCTTCAAATTCAGCATCGAGAATACCTTTAATGTATTCATAAGCCTTACTTCCCTGTTTTGCTTCGTACAACATACGCTTTATATTTAAACTTTAATACATGAATGAACTCATAGATGATGCATCATTGAAGCATTCCTCTACTTCATCCACTCCATACAAACCACTCATAGGGTCATCATAATCACTTTCTGATAAAGCCCTTTGAAGACTAGCCAAAGAATCATAACAACCTTTTCTAGGATCACTAGCAGGTATTTGGTCATACTCTTTGTTATCATACCTTTCTCGGAAGATTTTTACAAGCTTATGATCGCTATACCCTTTTAGTATGCCAAAGAAGCCTTCACGAGAAACAAAAGGTGTCTTTAAACCTTTATCTTTGATATGCTTCTTTAAGTCTTCCTTATTGTACACGAATTTAGTAGAGCCTTCGGCTTTTGCCTTTGCTACGGCATCAAAGCATTCTTGCTCTAGCTCATTCAACTTGAACCGAGTATTCTCTAGTAACCAAAGGATATAGCCTGTATGGGTCATAGCGATACCACAGATTTCTTTTCCTTTGTACTTACCGAACCTAAACTTTCTAAACTCCATACGCTTTACTCCTTAACTTCTTTAAAGATCACATTCTTGTGGTCTGAACGTCGTGTACTCACACATGGATATTTTTTCCAAACTTCACAAACACCCTTACTTTCAAAGAAGCAACCCGCACAAGTTGCAGTCTCAGTTACAACGATATCCAAGACAACTCTTTCGCCAACTTTAAGCTCTTTCATTTTCTACCTCGCTTTCTGTTTTTAAAATTTTTGGCAACTTTCTTCCTTTGGCAGTAAATCATCAACATACAACCAACGCCTTAATCTTTTTACATTAGAGAACCCTCTAACCCATTGAATATCGTCAGGTATTTTTAGAGACTGGTAATATATGCCACCTTTAGAAGTATATTCGACTATAACCATTTTGTTGTAAGGAATACGCTCCTTAAAGACATCATGCCATAAATTCTTTAAGAGCTCATTGATAGCCCACTTAGCACCTTCTTTAAAACCTGCAACATGACCTTCTGAGAATGCAAGATGTGTTGGTTTTGAATCATCAAAACCTTTAGCATCTACAACCTTTTCTGATATTTGTCGTGCAGCTTTTTCTATTTTCTTATCATCTATCATAACTTACTTCTCTTTTAAACGTTCTATTATTTTATCTGCGATTTTGATGGCAGAATTAACAACACTGTCATACGTAGAGTTAGGACGTTGTACAAGACTTGCTGCAACATCTTTTGTTATCTCATATCTTCTCTGCTCCCAAATGGTTTCTTCGTTATCATTATTCTGGGTAAAGCTTGAACAAAGTATTACATCCTCCTCATTTTGTTTGGGTCTTTTGCTACAAAAAAAATATCTGGAGCAGTAACTACATAATCCTTTCATCCCTCACCTCCTTTCCACTCATCAGTCGTTCCTAGTAGATGTGCTGTCTCTTCGTTGTAAGGGATGCAATACAAGTTTGAACTTCCATCAATACATATATGATAATAATCTGTCTTATGTGAATAGAAGTTTAATACCCAATAATCTTCAGAACATCTTCTTGAAAGCACCTTATCAAATGGTTTCAGCTCAACCTTCGGTTTCAAGTCCACAATCTGTTTCTTCTCAGCATCCCAAGCCTTGCCTTCCTTTTCGAGAGCGTCAAAGAGAATTATTTGTTGAGTCTCTGTGATAGGCTGTATATGCTTGTCTTCAAATGATAACCAATCTTCAAAATTCAAGGTGCTCATATCATTTAACACATAGTAATCCAGCTTCTTTGAAGAATAATCAATGCTTTTGACTATACCATAAGCAAGATACCCCATACCAGAGATACAAACAATGTCCCCATCCTTAAACTCAGGCTGATTTTCAATCTCCAAGGTCTCACGATTGAGTTTACCGCCCAAACGTTTCTCGATAGTGTTGATGTAGGTCTGAGCAACGTCCTTATCTTCAAGAGTGTAATCACTTGTTGCAATACCATCTTCATCCGCAAGATATATGTCCTTTCCATTTGAAAGGACTTCAAATCCGTGCTTTGCCTTAAATAAGGCATAGGTATCATCTGTGAATCCGTTAAAGAAGACTTCTTTCTTACCATCATTGCTGATAAGGACATCGCCTTTCTTCCATGCGAACTTATTCCAATCACGCATTTCTTTTGATGGGAACAATAGAGGTTCTGCTTCTGCATGATCAAAGTACTTGCCATTATTATAGAAAGAAGATGATTCAGCATGGTGATTTACTACTATTATAGTATCTTCGCTGCATATGCTTGAAGTATATACATCTCCAAATAAGGGAGACCACAACTTCGTATTTACTGGCTTACCATTTAAGATTTTCGCTAAATTAATATTCTTTTCCATATCATTAATTTCTCATTATGTGACACTTAATAACCTTATGAACCATATCTGGCTGCGATTCATTAAAACTCTTAATAAACTGACGCTCCATTTCCTTTGGGAAAATGGGTTTCGTCGACTTCGGTATAGTGAGGACTGCTTGAATCTTTGCCTCCCCATCCAAGGTAAACAGACATCTGCGAGTAATCATTTGTCCAAACATCATAGCCTTACCCTTTCACATAGTTGATTACGTGCTCCTGGGCTTGCTCATGCAAGTTGTCAAAAGCGTCTTCTATAACTTTGGCTGTCTGATCGCCATTAAGGTTCTTCAGCATTTCGCCAACCACTTCTTCCATCGAGCCTATTGGTAAGGAACAGAACTTATCAACTAGAAAGCTCTTCTGCTCACTGATTGTCATATCATCGAATAAATTCGATAAATCTACTTCAACTTTATAATCTGCCATAATCTTAATCGAAAATATGATGGTTCAACTTTCTCTTTCTGAGGTTTCTCTTAATCACTTCCATATCCTTGTGGTCGTTAGTGTGGTCCGCAAGAAGCTTGATGATTTCATAGATGTCATTTGCGTTATCCTCCAGGTTGTCGCAAATGTTCTCGTCACCAAAGAAACTCTTGTTAAATGGTTTCAGATGGAAGTAGTACTTCTTAGCTGCATCCTGCATCTGATTATAGTGCATCTTCTGCTCTTGCTTGTACTGAACATTTAACAACTTGAACATAGACTGCTCATCCTTGATGAGCTGATCCAATACATCTGTTACCATTGCAATCAAGCAGCCATTGACCTGCAGGCGTTGAATAATCTTTTCCTGCTTCAAGCCTGATGTTACACCCAGCTCTGAGAGTGTAACCTTCAAATCGTTTACTGTAACTTTCTCTTTTCCCATTGTCTTACTTTTAATTGTCAAACCATGAACCTGCATATCTCCATTCCCAGTGAAGGCAAGTGTCATTAGGCTTCTTGCCTTCACTATAGCATATCTCGGAAGCTATGCAGTTACTACATATATGCTTCATAATCACGGAAGTTTAGATACCATATAATCTATCTCCTTATCCGTAAGGTCCAGATTGTTCTTACGTTTGAACTTGATGATGGCATCAATTCCGACCTCGCCTTCAACCAACTGGTAGATGGCATCCTCATCAAATCCCTTGTCGAGAACCTTGATAAGCTCCATTCCCAAATCATGGATTTTCTGCTGGAACTCCTTTTTGAGGTCTGCGTTGATTCGCTCTAAAGTTTCTGCTTTCTGATAGAATCCGCAACCGCCCTCAATGGCGAAGTCGTTACTGATGTTCTGGCACATCTGATCAATGTCCTTACTTCCGAAGAACTGAGCGAAATAAGTGTCACCCTTCAAGGACTGTAGAATATCGATTTCTTCTTGCTTTGTCATAATTAATCCTCCTGGTCTAATTTATCAAACTCTTCACGCAACTCAATAATTTTATTTGTGAAGTAAACCATAGCCTCTTTCAAGAGGGAAAGCATATCTTTATGGTTGAGAATGTCGCCAACTGCCGTGTAGTACTTAAGATTGTCATTTGCATCAAGAAGGTCAAAGCTTCCGCAGCATGCCACATTGGTGTTAAAAGACTCTTCCTGGATATTACCAACTTTAGCTTGATAGCGAATCACCAGGTCTCTGTCTCTTTCAACTCCTTTCAAGTTCAAGTGGACGATAAGTGACTTATAGCCTAAGTCAATACCCTCTACTTCCCAATCAGGGCAAACTGAAAGAATGTCCTTTATCTTCTTTGTGGCTGACTCAAACATGTTCTCGATGTTCTTTCTAACCTCTGCCTTCTTTGTTTCAACTGAATTATTCATAATCTTTATAATTTTAATTGGTTCAACTTGTAAGGTAGGCTCTGAATAACCAAAAGTACTACCTCTTATCTATATGCAAAGGTACGAAAATTTTCTGATATATGCAAATTTACCAACGACTTTTTTAGTTAAAAATACTAAATCAATTAAATATATGCGAATATATTTGTAATTTTGCCAAATCAAAACTTCGAAGATTATGATAGATTTTAATGAACTTTTTAAAAGAAATGACGTTGGCAGCATCATAGGAGAGCTGAAACAACGCGTGCTGGATATTCCACTTTGGAGTACCCTGCTATCTGAGTACGAGCCTATGCTCCATGAAATCGTAAGCGACCACGTGGGCAGACAGGACAGAACGCTTGATGACGGAATGGTAGAAAAGGCTGCTAGATTGCCTGTCGGATTGGAGAAGCTTCTTACAAGAAGAATCTCTGAGTTTACAATGGCTATACCGGTCAAGCGTGTCTATACTTACGATCAGACCGACGAGGAACTGAAGACGATTGTGCGTGCCATCGAGAAAATCTACACCTGCGCACACATTGATGCCGTGAACATGCACCGAGCAAAGTGCTATTACGCCTCTTGTCAGATGTTCACGCTTTGGTACACGCAGAAGAAGCCAAACAAGCTCTACGGCTTCGATAGTCAGTACAAACTGAAATGCAAGACATTCTCTCCAATGGACGGAGTTGACATCTACCCCTACTTTGATGAGTATGACGACTTGCTTGCTCTGTCATTCGAGTATAAGCGTAAGGTTACAGACACGGAGCACACCTTCTTTGAGACCTATACCGCAGACCATCATTACAAGTGGGACCTGTCTTCTGACGATGAAGAGTCCGGTTGGAATTTGGTAGATGAAAATGAGATTTCTATCGACAAGATACCAGCCGTGTTCTGGTACCGGCACAAACCATGCTGGGAAGGATTGAAACCTATCCGTGAGAATATCGAGTACACCATTTCCCGAAACAGCGATGTTGTGGCATACAATTCCGCTCCTGTCTTAAAGATTGCCGGTGCCATCGTTGGTATGGAGAGAAAGGGAGAGAGCAAAAGGGTGTATAGAGTCAGCGAAGACGGCGATGTTAGCTACGTGTCTTGGCAGCAGGCTATCGAGGCTCTTAAGTATCACGTTGACACTCTTGTCAAGCTTTTCTTCATGCAGTCTCAGATGCCGGACATCAGTTTCGAGAATATGAAGAGTCTTGGCAATATCGGCTACGATTCGAGAAAGACACTCCTCATGGATGCACATCTTAAGATAGGAGAGGAGACTGGTGCCTGGATTGAAGGCTTCGAAAGAGAGACTAACGTCATAAAGGCGTTCCTTTCCAAGATGAACACAAAGTGGGCAGCTAGAATGGATGAGATTACTGTAGAGCACATTATCACTCCATTCATCCAGGAGGATGAGAATACCCAGATTGACAAGTGGCTTAAGGCTAACGGCAATAAACCTCTCGTAAGCCAGAAGGAATCTATCCAGCGTGCCGGTCTTTCCGATGATCCAGACAAGACTTTCAACGAGATTCAAGGAGAAGAGGAAGTGGAGGCCACGAGAACAGCTGCTTCTATGCCTAACTTATTCTCGGAGGAATAGCCATGAGAAAGAAGAAGGAAGAAGAGAAGCGGCACTTCTGCCGTGAATGTGCTCATGCTACAGACTTTCATAGTATGAGCCTTAAAGGTCAGCCTATCCTAGCCAAATGCCCATATCAAGAATGGAGCGTTCTTCTCAACTGGGATTGCTGCAAACACTTTAAAATGAAATTGTATGAAAAAGCCAAAACTGCCTAATCAGAAAAAGGCATATAAAGACCTTGGCAAGAGACTGAACGCTTATACTCGGAAAATCATTTCCATCTATGAGACTCTTGCCAAGGAGTCCGCTAAAATCGCCACCTCCACCGACTTCGATGGGGATGGCGAGTTCTCTTTTGATGATTACCCTAGAACGGAAAAGAAGGTGAACGCCTTGCTGGATTACTATTCAAACAATATGCAGGCATTGGTCTATAATGGAATATCGGATGAATGGAAGAACAGTAACACTCTGCAGGACCTACTTGCCAAAAGGGTTATCGGCACCTTTACCAGGAAGATAGCGGACGCAAAGCAGAAAGCTTACTTTGAGCACAATAATGCAGCCAAAAAGGCTTTCATGGAGAGAAAGGTAAAAGGTCTCGGTATTTCAGAAAGAATATGGAACCAGAGAGCTGATGTAAAGGAGGCTCTGGAGAAATCTCTGTCTGTCGGAATCGAGAAGGGTATGAGTGCTGTTAAACTCAGCAAGAAGGTCAGCAAGTACCTTAATGATTATCCATCACTTGCCAAAGCCTATAAGAAAAAATACAGCAAAGCCATAACCATTCAGAACTGCGAGTACAGAAGCGTGCGCCTGGCACGTAATGAGATAAATATGGCCTACCGTTCTGCCGAGCAGGAAAGATGGGCTAGGATGGACTACATTAAAGGCAAGGAGATAAAGACTACCAATAACCCAAGCCATAAGCACGATATGTGTGATTTGCTTGCAGGCATATACCCGAGTTATTTTCCTTGGGTTGGTTGGCACGTAAATTGTATGTGCTATGCCATCCCGGTAATAATGAGTGAAAAGGAGTATTGGAGTGGTAAACAGCCAAACAATACTATGCCTAAGAACTTCACGAATTGGGTGGATGACAATAAAGACAAGGTAAGGCAATCATCCTATATCACCCAATACGCTCGCTCTGAAAGATCACAAAGGCAAGTTCGAATAGCTGCACAGAACTCACCAGAGGTAAGGGCAAGACTTCGAGAATTCATTAATGAGACTATTCAAACAAAATTTAGAGAGGAAGAGCTACCAGACGGTCAAACGGCTAGAAGACTTTATCTCAATAATAATAATGAGGAATTTGTGGTAGGACGAAATTTCTTTTCTGAAACGATGGCAAAGAATATTAGAAATAGAAGACTTAGCGAAACAATACAAGTTGCAGCCGATGTAAACGAATGGTTTCCTACAGCAACATTTGACAGGATTGAGGAAGGTAACCATCATGATTTTCAGTTCAAAGTATTCCATGCTACTTATCAAGGAAAACGAATAGAATGTAAGGCTAAACTTACAAGTGAAAATATCCTTTATACTATGAGATTACTAAACTAAAAAACAAGGGATTGGAAACCCTCCCGAAGTCTGCATCCGAAGACCGACGTGTGAGAGGTCTATCCAATCCCTATTTATCTTTTTCCTTCACCGCTGCAAAGGTAATATTTTATTTTGGAAAATCCAAATCTTTTCTTGGAATTTTAATTGGTTCAAGCCCTCGCTGGTGCATTTAATGTCTTGTAAGCCTCGAAAGCCAATGTGCTCACGTGCTCACTGATAGTGGTGGAGATTGTCATAATGTCTCCCATAAGTAGCATCGTCTCTCCCTTTCCGACCTCTGCGATAAGACTCAAAAGGCAGTTGATTCAGATAGTTAAATCTGTTTCTCTTCGCCCGCAATTAAGCATGCTTTATATATAGCATCAATTAAAGCTTTCTTTTCATTTAACTTGCTTACATAACTGTCCATTTGAACTTTCTCTAGCCATTCTACTGGTTTAAATAATTCGTAAACTTTACCTTCTCTGTTTTTACATATGGCAAAAAAACATAATTTATCAGCTGGTTCACCAGTATACATAATCCAATGAAGATTAAATGTTTGTATAAAGGCTGTATCATTGCAGCAAATCAATGTTTCCTTTTTGAATCTTGCCTCATCTGGCTTTCCCTTATGAGAAATAGCAATTTGGTCTTCTTTTATGTTTTCTTTGTTAAGGCTGTCTATAACAAACTCAAACCTTTCAGTTGCTATGTCTTGGAAACGCTTTTTACAACTAGAAAATATTACTATTATTATAAATAGTACAAGAAATTTCTGTATTTTTCCCATATGATGCGCCCGTCATGCCGGTAGCTAAGCTTTAGTTAATAATCCGTCTATCAGATTAATAACGCATCATATGGTACTTTATTGTGTTGAACCAAAAAAATCAGCTAATATTTTCGAGTGACTTTTCTCGCCCTGCATTCAGCTGGCGGTACTCATTGAAGTCTTTGTAATGTTCGACCTTTCCGTAGAGCTTCGGGTGGTCCATCATCTTATCAATCATTTCATTGGAGAACTCGTGATATCCGAACTCATGGTCTCCCTGGACGGAACCCATTCCCTGGCTTCTCGACGGCTTGTAATTATATGTAAAATTGATGCCTCCCTCATAGGAGTATCTGGCAAGGCTATACGACAGGAACTTACCATCCTTTCTTAAGATGTACCCATACATCTGTGTCAAGCTGATAACGCGATAGCCCAGCTTCTTGATTTCCTCCAGATTATCTTTCATACGCATCATACTGATGTCCTCTGAAAAGCGCACATTTCTTACATTGAACTCGCTGTGTGAATTGATGTACAAATCGAGCTTATCGATATCCCAATCATCCGGGTATGTGAATTTTATCAATCTCTGCAGTCCTCTCTTATAGTTAATGAGAACCGCAAGAGTTGACTTTGGCTCGTAATTTCTCTTAATCTTAACCTTTACTTCCATAGTTATTTCTCCTTGAATTTATAGTTTGGGCAGCTTCTCTTGTTTCCCATCGCAAGCAGTACCGGGAACAGCAGACCGTGCCTGCAACCATTTCCGTGCTCGTCAGCAGCCTCGCAAGAGAAGCAGCCGTAATACTCGTTAATATTTAATGCTGCCATTACTCGTAATCCCTAACGTTCAACAATACCGGGAATCTCGGCACTCCAGCGTCAGAATAGCCCTGGTGCTGAACAGTCGCCGCCATACCTATCAACTCGTCCTTGTCGGCTAAGTATTGAGCTCTGAGTGACCTTGAACCTACCGGGCGGGCACAGAACTCGTACTCTCCACACTTCAGCTTGAATATGGCGGTACCTGCATCATTGCCCTCCGCTTCCAAAACATCGACCACCTTGAACTCAGTCGTATCGAACGATTTCAGCTTCATGAGGTCATTGCTTCTGCCCTCTGTATAGGTTCCATCTGCATTTCTGATAATGGCACCCTCGTAACCGGTGGAAACGAATATCTTGTGCCATCGCTTGATGTCCTTCTCTGAATGGGCAACGAAAGTCTGCGTAAGGTACACCGGTCCGTTTGGATCAATGGAAGCAAACTCCTCCTGCAGAGCTTTCCATCTGGCAGAAAAGGTTCCCGGAATCTGTGTGTCGTAGATAACCATACGTAGCTTGTCGGTCATGGCAGAGCGGCACTTGACGGCAGAACATATCTGCTGGAAGGTCAATTCCTGGTGGTTGTATATCTCCCCATCCAAAGGAAGCATACCGCGGTGCTTCTCTCCCCAAGCCTTAATATGAGGAACATCATATTCCTTGCCACCTCTCGATGTGAGATGAACCTCGCCGTCTTCTCCCTCATGAAGGATGCTACGGACTCCGTCATACTTAGGCTGGGCGAAGCAAGGAAACTTCGTCTGCGACGGATAATATCTTGTTGCTAACATTGGTTTCATAAGCTACTTAATGTCTGAGGTTATTTTAATTCTCAATGGAGTACCATTCACTCTGTGCGTGATGAAAGACTCCAGGTCCGTATAGAAGCTACTATAGCACTCTACACTAGAGCTTTCTACTTCGATGGTGATAATCTTTTTCATAGCCATTTTCCGTATCTTCTGTGAATCTCATCATAAATGTAGGCTCCGCTCGTATACGAAGCACTGAACATTAAGATGATGTCGTTATCTACCTTAATCTGATTTGTCCTGACAACCTTATCGTTCTTGACATGGTCGCAATAGACCGTGTTGCAGGAGTGATATAGGTGCATCGTGCGCCCATATCTGTCAGTTCCTATATTCTCTTTGTACATGGCTAGTCCTCCAAATCTACATCAAAAGCAGCCTCAATAACATCCTTGATGTCCTCTGTGAAACCGCAAATTCCGTTATACTCCAGCCAATGATCCAGCAACTCCGTGTTAGTCATTTCAGCTACTTCACTCTCACTATACTCTGCCTCTTCTACAAGGTACTTCATCAAATCATTCTTATCCATATTACTTGATTTTATTGATGTCACAAACTAATACATTACCTACTATTACGTCTCTGATGCCTGCTATGTTCACAAGCATCGTGGCGTTCTCGTTCTGAGGAAGGTCGTAAACCTTGCCTTCCTCATTAACTACCATTACCTGCGACTTGCTGAGTCGGACCAACTCAATGTGTCCACCAACAAATCCTCTCAACTCCTCCAATGAGAAATCCGTTCCGTTGGATGGCTCCACATTCTTTTGGGCGCCATCCGTGAATATTACTGTTGACAACATAGGCTAATCATTCTCTTTGCATTGTTAATAGAATAAGTCTGTGTCTTGCCGTCGATATAGACGTATCTCTGACCGAACATATCCTCAAAAACCTGGATAATGTGCTTCTTGTATTTGAGAAGCTTTGTTTCAAAAAGACCACTCATAACAGTTCCTCCTCCTATATTAAGCGATGGTTGTCTCGTACAACTTCTTGGTTGCCTCGAATTCCTCTTCTCCCTGGAACAATCCGCAATCTGTACTCTCGAAGCCCCAGTCCTCTGCATCTCCATCAAAGATGCCATATGCTGAAACTCGGAACAATGTAGGAGCAACTGAAGCTATCTTGATTGCCATCTTTCCAGATGCTATTCTCATAAGCTCTGAAACTTCATTAACTGTCATTCTCTCGAAACGAGCATAAACTAAATTCTTCATAATCTTTATAATTTTAATTGGTTCAACTTATAAGGTAGGCTCTGAATAATCAAAAGTACTACCTCTTATCTATATGCAAAGGTACGAAAATTTTTTGATATATGCAAATATACTAACGACTTTTTTAGTTAAAAATACTAAAATATAATAGGTTGATATCCAAACAGTTAAGGCGCCTACTCTCACGAGCAAACGCCTAACTAACATGGTAAAAAAAGAAATTACAAGAAACCGCCACGTCTGAGCTGTGCATCGGTAGCATTGTTAAGCCACTCCTCACACTTCTCTATGATGCCCGTACAAGCGTCCGGTGCATCATCGTGAGCGTTATATCCTTCCTTTCTGTAGGATTTCATATCATGGGCGAACTCCGGCCACAACTGCTCCCAATTCGAAGGGAAGACTAGTTTATTGTTTACCTCGCTGGAGCGAGTGAAGATTCTAATCTGTTTGTTCTTCGACTGAGTGAACGTAACGAACTGCGTGATTCTGTTTCCGTGTTCCCTTGTTATACGCTCGACATTGCGGGCGTAAGAACGACCACCGTTATTACTCTCGACGAAGCAGACATCTGTCTGATTGCGCTTAACCATATTGGCTTGCGCAGGCTCCGTGTACTCCATCGGTCGCTTGGTGTACATAACATCGGTAACATAATAGCCGTCATCGTATGCATCAAAGCATATAGAGCAAAGGAAGTCGAAACCGGTATCTGCCGAGTCGGTGTAGTTGCCAATCATTCTTGCATACCTTCTGTCCGGCAGCTCATCGTATGTTCTGAAGGCATGGTACATAAGACCTTCCATAGGGGTAGGATTCTGCATGTACTGTGTCTCGAATACGAACTCGCTGGTGTGCTTGATTTTGTACAGCTCCTCCAGCGTATGCTTCCACGGCCACAAGGCTCGCTCCTTTCCGTCCTCGTCTGTCTGTATTACCGGGAGGGAAACAACCTTCCACTCATTCGGTTCAATCTCTTGAAGGTAACCGCACAAGTCGTGCTCGTGCAACCTCTGCATGACGATAATAATTGGTGTGTGACGCGAGTTTACACGGTTACGGATGGTTGTCTCGAAACGTCTGTTGATAGACTCTCTGACGTTATCTGACAAAGCATCATCTGGTCGCAGAGGGTCATCGATAACTATTGCTCCCGAAAAATGACCAGGGTTGAACGTAGCCATGAACTTATCCATGTTCTTTATTTCTTCTTCGGTCCAGTCTGGTTGTCCTGCACCAAAACCTGTGATCTGACCCAAGGTAGATGTAGCATACTCACCACCACCTGCCGTTGTGCTCCATTTTGATCTTGTGTTATCGTTCTTTCTGATTTTGACATTCGGAAATAGTGTTTGAAAATATGTGGAAGTTATCGTGTCCTTGACAGCCATAGAATTGTCCTGGACGAGACTTCCGGAATAAGATATGTGCAGAAACTTTGAAGCAGGGTTCAGCGCAAGACCATATGCGATAAACATCTGTGAACACAAGAGGGTCTTTCCGTAACGAGGGCTGATGTTGATAATCAGCTTATTCGTCTTTCCCCTTATCACATCCATGAGCGCATCACATATAATCCTGTGATGTTCGCCTACTACATACTCACGTCGAGCAGTATAGGCGAACATCTTAGTAGTGAATTGCAGCAGGGACGATGCCACTAACTGCTTATGAAGAAAACGTTGTTTCTCAAAGTCCATTTATCTTCTGTAATTCTTTAATATCATCCAAGGACAGTTTAGGGAACTTGAAGTCCTCGCCATCCTTGCCAGTTACTTCTTGAATATGCTTATCTGCCAATCCGTTGAGCCTTGCAACAATGCTGGAATCAAACTGATGAAGCATGGCACCATCAATCTGCTGGGCCATCACGACATTTTCAATCTGTGTTATCACTTGCTCAAAGCCTGGTCTCTTAAGATTACCTCTCTTGAAATCCGCCCATTTCTGAACAATGCCACAGAAAGCACAAAATCCGACAAGGGTATAGGCTCTTCTGAAAACCCTTACCTCTTGTTTCATGGAATTTGTGGATTTGCCGCTGCCGCCTGCAATGGAGTTGCTACCAGTCTTTTGCTGCCAAGGGTCATTTTCAACATCATCACAGTAAGCTACAAACTTATCCCATAATTCCTGAGAAGACTTAATCTTGTATGGTCTTCCAACAGGATTGGGGATTCTATGTACGAAAGACTTTACTTTCGGCTGTGATGATTCATCTGTCATGGCTTCTTAACTTTTACCAGTTTACCGCAAGCGGAACAATTATACTCATAATACTCAGAAGGCTTGACCTGGATATTCTCCTCAACGCCCTTCATTTCCTCCTTGAACTTCTGGTCCTTCTGGGCTTCCGTTACGACCTTCTTAGCCGTATGGTTAGTTTCAGCCTTTGAAGGTGCGGCCGCGGGCTTCTTTTCCTTTGGCTTAGCGTTGAGTCCAAGCATACCGGCAATGCTCTCATCGAAAGCAAACTGAATGCTGTTAGGATCACCAAGATAGGAGAGCTCCTTGCGAAGCTTCTTCTCGTTCCAAGTGGCAAACTCGGACGTCTTGTCATCAGCGATTCTATACTGCTTAATCTGCTCATCAGTCAGATAGTCAAGACGGATGCACGGAACCTTATCCATTCCCAATGCCTTGGCTGCCTTATACACACCGTTACCGGTTACAATCACGTTGTTCTTATCAACGGAAATAGGCTGAGTGATGCCGAAATCCTTGATAGACTGCATGATTGCCTGTACCGCCGTCTCGTCAGTCTTATGCGAACCGTCATGAGGCACGATACTGTCAATAGGTAACTCAATTACCTTGTCATTAATCTTAATCTCTTCCATACCTATTAATCCTCAATTTCAATTGTTTCCATATTTCCGCAATATGGGCAAACGACCTTCATATAATGTGAACCGTCCTCGCGCTCTTTGAGAACGAACAAATCCTTGGCAGGGTCTTCCTCCTCATCTGAAGAAGCTTCCTCGCTCTCGCCAGCCTCTTCATTTGATGGAGCCTCGAAATTCTCCTCATCAACCTGAGAATAGTCATCCTGGAAGCCACCATACTCTTCTGCCTGCTGATTGATGCTGTCGAGGGAGAAGTTGAGCATCTGATTGATGTCCTCAAAGAAGAATGCCTGCATATCTGTAGGAACCTCCATGTTGCGCAATTCCTCCAAAAGCTGGTCTTCATCAAAAGAAGACTTCTCTGCCAGCTTGTTATCGAGGATGCGGTACTTCTTTGCCTTTTCGTCGTCCATATCCGAGTAAACGACAGGAACGAACTCCATACCCAACTGGTAAGCGGCCACGTATCTTGTGTGACCGGCAATGATTACACCTGCCTTATCAACGAGGATAGGCTTAACGTATCCAAAACGCTTGATACTCTCCTTCGTAGGCTCAACCGCATTCGTGTTGTCACGAGGGTTGTCATAGTAAGGAAAGATTTCACTGAGTTTAACTACCTTTACTTTCATTTCTTATCCTCCTTCTTCTTGGCTGTCTCTCTTGCTACGCGTCTCTCGTCGACAACCTTTTCGATAGCCGCATTATACTTATAATCCTTGAAAATCTTGGCGAAACCGGTAACAAACTTAAGCTTTACAAGCTCTTTCTGCTCCAGACCTACCTTATCGCAAATCTCACGCTCAGACACACCATCTCTGAGCATATTGAAAACGATGTTTACCATTCCATCGACAGAGTGACTTCCACGGGCACGATTGTGTCTTACGGTTGATGCCATACGCTGGTCAATGTCCTTATCTAGGACTACAATCGGCAGCTTTCCGCCACATCGCTCATTGATGTCCGCAAACTTGCGAATAACGAGGTTTCTGTGGAAACCGTCGATGATTACATACTTCTGCAGCTTCTCGTCCCAAATGGTAACGATAGGCATTGTGTAACCGTCTTCCCTCACGGATGTATAGAGAAGGCGCATTTCCTTATCTGCCACATGGTTAGGATTGTAGTTGTTGGCCACAACCATATCCTTGTCAACCCAAAGCACGCAATCTACAGGGTTGACTTTCTCCGGAGATAAGGAACTGATATACTTTCTGAGGTCGTTCAAAAACTGCACCTTATCATTGACAGCATCAAACTCCTTCTTGATGTTCTCTTGAAGATTCATATTCCTTATTAGCTTTTTCTATTTTAACATAATTGTCGCTCAAATACTTATGTAACGAACGCTCTACATTCCTCATGCGCTTCATGCCGAAGTCTTCGGCAATGATGCAGACAACAGCAGTATAACCAACTAGATGTATAATATGGTCTGCACATTCTTTACAATGACCTGCCTTAGCTACATTTCTCTTCTTATCGGAACGGTAGCCTCTCTTGATGGCCTCTGCGCTCTTCTTCTCTTCGCAAAGATTATCGGCAAGATAGTCAACATATTCATCCCAATCTTTGAAATATGGGGGCAAATTGTAGCAGTAATTTGATATTTCATTGAAAATATGTACAGATGTATTGACATTCGCAACCCTTCGTACTAGCTTATCATAGAACCACGGATCAACTTCCTTGATGAAACCTAAGTCTTGAATCGCCTGCTCATGAATGAGAGAACTAACTCGGCAATCCCTTAAAGGCTTCTGCGTGAACTGATAGTTATAGAGCTTGCAGTACGGAAGCTTGTTGCTGAAGATGTAATACCATACATCATAAACCTTCCAATCCCAAATAGGGTAGAGCACCAGACTTCTCGGTGTGCCGTCTTTATAATATCCGCCACCACGTCCCCACGTAATACCTGGAAGGCACTCGCATCTAGTAAGACCCGACAAACGAGCCGGCGATTCCTCGATACGGACACCACCCAAAGTAAGGTAGTCTTTGCCGAAGAGCATTCTGTGTACCTGATCAAGGGTCTTGGAGAAGTACTGATTGTGAGGGATTTCCAAATCACCATAAGAATCCGGTTCCTTCTCACGAATCCATTTTTCTCCAGGCCCCCATACATTGAACCATTCTCCCTTTGAGGCATTCCATTCCTGGAAGTATGACTGAATCCAATACGGCTCAACCCACGGCAAGTGCATGATGTATCGTATGTACTCGATAGTCATTGGAGTCTCTGCCTCTTGGTCTAGGAAGAGGACGGGAATCTTTTCAATTCCCATCTCCTTCATAACCTCGTGAGCAAGGTTGAGAACCACGGTAGAGTCCTTTCCTCCCGACATAGTCACGACAATCTTACGCTTACCATAAAACTCCCGAAAGATGTATCTGAATCTTTCAAGAGCTGCCTCATAAACGTTTTTGTCACTGTAAAATATCATTTCTTATTTCTATTGTTTAATAATACCTTGTCGCTGGAATTACTGAAATGGGTATCAAGGTAATCCTTAAGCCTGCCCATCATTTCATTATTGTTGTGGCCGCGAGCGGCATTGTGCATGATTGTTGCATATCTCAACTTCTCTTCGTCGAAATCAACAAAGCATACAGGAACCATCTCATATCCGATGACGCAGGCGGCGCGGTATCTGTTCTCTCCGTCCACAATCTGCATCGTCGAGCGGTTGACAACGATAGGCTGAGTAAATCCGAAATAGAGCAACGATTTGATGAGAAGGTCAAAACTGTCTGCATCATGCGTATTAGGGTTATAGTCATTCGGATAAATGTCATCAACCTTGACGTATTCAATATGCAGCGGCTTCACCTGCTCAACCTCGATATTGTCCTTCGCCAATTTCAAGGCTAGATTTTCCTTAGAGTTTTTTGTATTCATCGAGAAATTCCTTGTTTACGATTTCCTTAACCCAATCCTTGCTTGACTTAGCCAAATAAGGATTCTTGAACTCACTCTCCCAATCTACAGACTCAACATCAAACTGATTGTCGTAGGTCTTACTGTTCCTAGGAATGCCACCTACGGCGCCTGGATTGTTGAACGTGCTTCTGTATGCACCGAAATGCTGAACCAGACCGGGAACGATAGCGTAAAGGTCGATACCCTTTGCCTGAAGGTATGCCTTAAGGCGCGAATCATCATAACGTGTCTGATCATCCGTCATCTTGTTTGAAGTTTCAACAAAGTCCTTGGCTAGGTCATTTGGATATACGCTAGCCTGCAGCCAGAAGTTAGTCTTTGTAGAAATAACGTGCTTGCCCTTTGCGTAACAATCAGTATAGTCACCATTTGTTGGATTGTAGAAACTGATAACGTTGTTTTCGGGAGCAAAAGAGAGAATATGTAAAATCTTGTCAAGAATGTTGCGGTCAAAGGTAATGTCATCGTGAATAACCATGCGATGGGTTCCTTCCGCTACCTCTTGCGTCAACGCTTGGGAATAATTGTCCCAAAGACCCTTACCACGGTCCATAGAGATACTGACAGGAATACCATAAGGCTTCGTGCTGGTCTCTATCAACTTCTTAAGGTATTTGCCCTCACGTTCTCGCTTCGGAACGTTGAGGATGATAATCTGAGAGAGTTTAATCATATGCGTAATTATTTAGTTACTGTCCATTCTCCACCTCGCTTGGCTACCTTGCTGATAGCTACAGCCAAACGGTTTCTGTTCATATCGCTACCATAGAAAACCTTACCTGCGGCATAGGCTGCTTGGGCAACAAGTCCTTGACCCATGAAGAAGTCTGTGATAGAGCTGAACGGAACATCCTTACAAATCTTGAACACCGCATCCCATTCATCCATTCCTTGGAGTCCCCAGTCTTCTTCCTTCTTGGTGCCTTGGATAATCCAGCACTTGCAATCTGGCTTATAATAATAGGTGTTCTCGTAGATTTTTACATGAGGGAACAATGATTCTACCATAGGAACCAACTGTTTCTTATTTCGATAGAAGCACTCGACGAATAGTCTGTCCGGGTTAATCTGCTCGATGCACCTCTTGATGTGAGCAACGAACTCGTCAAAATTATCAACCGGACATTGCTTCTCCGCCTTAGTATAATACGCTTTGAGGACGCCTTTACTTCCTGCCGGGTCGATGAATACGCAATCGGCATTCTTTGAAAACTCAGGAAGCCCCAAAGTAATATCGGCAATGGTAATCTTGCTACCATTGCCTAAACTGTAAATCTCGCCTTCTGTGATGGGGTATTTATCAATACTGCCATCATAACGCAAACCTTTCTGTGATGTCATACGCAATTTACTATTAAATAATTGTGATACTCTAATACGTTTTCTTCTCCAAAAAGACTGCACAAGACTTTCTTAGAATAAAAGAAATGCCTGAACTCTACATCACACTTCTCGTAAGTGACCGGATGATACTTCTCCTTGTAGAACATCAAAAACTTGCGAGCCTTGCACTGCGATATTGCCAGAACGGCATACCGGGAAAGATAAGATGGGGAACCGAACAATGCTACGATATTGTCGAAATTCCTGCAATCTAAGCTTTTCCCGTCGAAAGGTTCACATACAACCCTATCCTTATAGGCTGGGTATTTGTTAGTGAACTGTTCCAACATTCCTTTACTAGGATCAATTCCTAGGTATTCCTGTGGGTCGATTTCTGCAATCTCTGTAAGCAAGCCAGTACCACATCCAATGTCTAGAATTGAACCGTTGAGAGGTGGGAGCATGTGCCCCACCTCACGGTTCTCAACGAGACTCGTTTCGTCACGAAACAAAGTGTCGTACTTACTTGCTATTTTATCATACTGGGAATAATTCATTTTCTACTGTTGCCTGTTGCCAGGTGATTTTTTTACTTGAAATGGTTACGAAATTCTTGTGATTGTATATGTTACAATTCGGGAACATCGATTTCAGCTGCATTCTGTCGTAGGTGAAATGGTGCATTTCCTCGAACTCTGCAGGGGTGTAATCATCCTTGTAGAACATAAGACAATAATCCAAACCACTCTCGCCCAGCTTGCGAAGATACTGAGGCATGAAGTAGGAAGCCGTACCGAAAAGGGCTACCACAACGCTGTCTGCCGACATCCATTTCTTTATCGCCTCCTCAAAAGAAATAGTAGAACATCTGCGGAAGAACCCTGTGGCCTTCTCTCTGAACTGCTTGATAGCTTTCTTGCTTGGATCAACTCCATAATACATTTCCGGCTTTATCTTGGTGTAAGAGACAAAATCTCCGTTTCCAATGCCTGCCTCGAAGAATCTTCTGTCCTTGAACGTGAACATGATAGACTTCGCCATCACGTCCATTTCCTGATTCGAATAGATTCGCGGTACCGGCCACTCCAGGAAGTCGAACTCGTTGAAAACCTTCTGTCTGTTCAAAATCCAAGTAGTCTCGAATGGGTCACCCATCGTCCAATACTTGTAACCATCAATGTAAAGGTAAGGGAAATTATACTTCCCCCATCTTTCATGGACTCCATTGTCTCGCTGTGCGCTGACGAAGTAATAGAACTCGTCGTTTGTCAATGCGCACTTGTCTCTGTGAATGTACTCATGAGGAACGTCTATCATTGAAGTGGCCCATTGCCACTTACAACGCTTGATGAACTCTCTGAGCTTACTGTAATCGTATTCCATCGCTGCAAATTTAATAAAATATTTAATGATTAAATACTTAAAATCTAAAATTAACTATATTTTAACATAAAATTGTGCATATATGCGGCTTGGATAACCAAAAACACCACAAAATAGGCTCTTTCCATACGCAAAGATACGAAAAAATCCCGATATATGCAAATATATCAAACGAAAATTTTAGCCAAAAATACTAAAAATTATGCCGTTCTGCTTGCTCTGTTTGGAAGCCTTGATTCTATCTGCCACAGATTGTCTTTGATAAGCTTCAGAATGGCATCGTGAAAAGCGGAATTGATGTTTCCGTGACCCTGGCATTGAACGACGGTAACATCGGCTAGATTTACTTCGATTGTCTCCATGCGCTGCCCATTTACCTTGGCAGAAAGTATGAGGCAGTTCGGTTTATTGTTCACATCGTAATAGCCGTTTCTGAATACGCAGTGCCCCATTTCCTTGCCCTCTTCGAAGAACTCCTGGACGGACTTAAGAACCTGTATGTCTATGACACCATCCTTTATGTCTATGTCAAAGAACTGCTTTCTTCTGGCAACATATACATTAGCCAGTGCTTCTGCCTTTTTCTTATTCTCCTCTTCGGCTTTAGCGACTTGCTCCAAATATGCAAGCTCTCTCTTCTCATCTGCAATCAAACGCAATTTCTCCATTCTATCTGCAACCTTTCTTTTCTTATTGTCTGCGGATTTAAGCCACTTGTCGTGTGCCTCACGAAGATTCTCCGGGCAAACGACAGAAGGGTTACGTACATCTTTCTTGAGATACATGATGCTATCGAGCATATCCCACCATAGGCTATCATAGATATAAGCAGCCTTTCCGTGTCTGACGGCAATCTTAACGGCTGACATCTTGTCTCTATCAAAGACGGCTTCATGGTACTTGCACATTTTCCACATATCAACATCACGTCTCATGAGAGTTTCATTGTATGTGTTAGCATTAACGGAACGGAAGATATCGTCACATGAAATCTTTTTCTCGAAATCTCTGAGAGCATACTTATACTTGTCTTGGACTGAAGCGTAGTACACTCCATCAAATCCGATATCGCGAGGGTCGCCCAGACAGCTCCATACAGTATGCGTTTTAACTTCCAGTTTTCCGAAAGTAGAAAAAGAATCTACCATGTATCCGCTAGTTCTCTGTTTGGCAAGAAAGACATATTTCCCTTCTTTCAGCCATTGCTGCATACACTCCTTGAAGTAAATCTTCTCCTTAACCATCTTGTGGAACCGGAACTTCACTCTTATCTGGAAGTACCTGAGCACCTGCCATCCCTTGAATGTGCATACAAGATAGAAACACCCTCTTGAAAATCTGTCACCATACTTGTAGGCATCATCTTCAGAGATGCAAGTCTTGATGGCCCACTCGCGTTGCTTATCTGACAACTCCGGTATTCTATCTGAGAGTTTTACAACTTCACGTTCTGTCTTATTTCTTGGCTTCATAACTCACATATTTAAAAATCAAACAAACTCAACTGCCCAATCTCTGCATCCTTCTTTCTCTGAGCCTCGGCTTTCTTCTTCAAGCGTTCCTTCTCTGCGGACTCCTTCTTTTTGAGCTCCATGATCTTGGCTTGCTTGAACTCCTCCTCAGCCTTCTTCTCTAGATTCTCCTTGGTCTGGTCTGAGAGATTTGTAACAATGGTGCAATTCTGATTCTTAGTGAATGAGACTTCTTCTTCATTATAATAATGAACTGCCATTCCATAAATCTCATCATCGTCAAAGCCATTCCTTCCGGATTTCTTGACCTCTGAGATAATAAAGTCGCAACAATCATCGATGTTCTTGCCCGGCTTGGCATAATCCTTCGCAAAAAGCTCGTCCTCTGCTGCACGCTTGTCAAGATATGCCTTGATTACCTTCTTGAATGTTTCTGTTCCTTTCATAACCTTTCCATTTTTTGAAACCGATAGGCTTGTTTCTGAATCCCTTACGGAATGCTTCTCTCATAGAGATGCAAATGAAATCTACGCTGCATTGTGCCAAGCCCGTACAAAACGCACAATCCTCGCAGTCATCCATTGGTTCCGCCACGTACACGATGCCGTTAATGACTATCGCCGCTTTCTCCTTGAAGACTGCCATTTCTTTTTACCAGCAAAGCCTTTGACCTGCTTAATCTTCTAGCTAAATCAAGTTCTCGGGCTCGAGTTGCTTTTTCGTCAATCAGATTAGCTGCTTTTTCTAGAACGTTAAGCAGTTCTCTGTACTCAGTCTTTGTTGTCTTCACTTCCATAAGCTTCCTGTGCTGTTATAATTCTACAACCAGTGAAATCGTCAGCAGAAAGGACAATCTCACCATTATTAACCTTTTCTCTAATCATGGAGCAAGCATCCGTATTTGTATCTGCCTCTACGGTTATAGTCTTGCTCAGAATCTCTTGAACGCAAACATCATATTTCATATTATGTTACCTCCCATGTTTCTATGTTAAATTCGTAACTTTTCCCACTACACTGGCTTTGTCCAATGTTGCGCAAATCTCTAAGTTGCTCTTCCGAAGCTCCGTTTGCCTCGGCTGTTGCGTAGCACTTCTGAAGATTGTCGGCTACTCTAAGCAATTCGCCGCTTCCCTTTGTATGCCAGGCATCATCTTTATAAATTAAATATACCTTCATAATTAAACCACTTTAAAATGAACACTAGTTTTATCTTCTCGTTCGTCAGCAGTACAAGCTAGGTTTGCACAAGTAACTTCTTGATCGTGAAGTGGAACGTTAGGTACACAAACGACGCAATTAACGCAATCTCCACGTTCCGCTACCACGCAGGTTTTCCCGTTTATACTAAGCTTCTGTCCGATAGGATAGTATGTTTGTACGCCAAAACTGCTGACTGCGATAATATCTTTCCCTTTCATAATCAATCCTCCTTTTCTTTTAAGTAACGAAGGTATAACTGACAGTTGTCGCAATCAGAATTGCATCTGTAACTATACTCGTTGGCACAAGCCATAAATAATTCACTTCTTTTCATAATGGTGTAAAATTAAAGGTCGGGTGCCGTCTTTCCGAGCTGTCGCAAAATAAAGAATATCAAACATTGTTTTGTTATTTAATCCCGACCATTGATTAACGATGATTTTTACTTAATTCTACATGTTTCACCTCCAATCTTATTAAGTTTAACTTCCATATCCTGTAAATCTGCCAACAGCGGAACTTCTTGTCTCGTTGCACACCGAGCCTGGCTTAAGATAGTACTTGTAATGCGTGCTTCTCTCCAACCTCTTACTCCAGCAGAAACCGAAAGCATCGAACTCCTTGCCGCACCATTCATGTGCGTAATAGTATTCGTTAGCATGTACCTTTTGCTCCTTGCTGAGCTGAAAGAACAATGCACGATACTTGTTGGCCTCTGTTGGATTCTCCTTAAAATCCTTCTCAATCTGCTTACGCTCCTCGGTATATTCAGCCAATTTCTGCTGGTATTCCTCCTCGCTATCGCACAGATAATAATCTGTGTCTGTCCAATGACTATCCCAATAGGAATTGGAAGACTGATGTATATGATAAATATTTTTCATTTCTTTTTATCCTTTCTATAAAGGAAGAATGCGTCACCTTGCCAGCCGAAGTTCCTGGACTCACATTTTGCAAGTATATGTGTATCTGTCTCGATGAGCACATCTTCATATTTGTCTAACTCAGTTTGTGTATCTGATGTATCTTCTCCATAATCCCATTGAAGCATAAATTCCAATATTTCATTATGGTCACCGACACAATCCAGTCTGCAAACATACTCGTAATCCCTAATATCTCCAGAACAGCTCTGATGCTGCGGGGAAATCTCTACGATAAGAGATAAGTAATCGTAATCTTTCATATTTCATATTTTAAAAAGTAGGCTGCCGTCTTTCCGGCTGCCAGATAAGAATAAGGTATCTAACTTGTGGGTGTCCTTACTACCCGTTATGTTAAACCTTACTTTTGCCTACCTTTATAATAAGTATATAAATCCATCATACTATTGTAGAACCACTGCCATGCGACAATCTCCTTCTGCTCTTTGGTAATATCCAGGGCATCAGTAATCATCTTTCTGCGCCAGTTTATCAGTCTGTCACATGACTGGATGATTCTTGCAATCATCACATGGGCGACATTCTCCATCATTACTGCCTCGCCATTTACCATCTTCAGGGCGTACTTTTCTGCAGCATCGTGCCAAAGGTTGTAGGCTACAGAATCATTATTGAGCATCAGATAGAGTTCTTCCATATCAGCAGTTCTCTTGTACTGAACCATTTCCTTTACACCCATAGCTATCTCCTTTCCAATGTTAAGTCTATCACGTATGGAAGTGTATGCTGTGGCATTTCTTCCAAATTGATGCAGTTGAATCTACAGACACGTTTCATGGAAGCCTCTTCCTTGTCGATTACCTTGTTAATCAGCTTAGGACTAATCTGCTCAGTCATCTCAACATTGAAGTAAGAGTAGTTTTCATCCATTGATACTCTCGTTGCAATAGCAACCAGCCCGAAGTCCGGGCTAAAGAACAGATACTTGTTGCCTGTAAAGATGGCATCTATTCTGTTCTTTGTATTTCCTGTCACTCTTATAACGTTCATAATTATTGTTCCATTAAATGTTTGACAAGTTCTTCTTTTGAAGAGAATATATCTCCAATCCTTTTACTTACATAGTTTCTGTCTATCTCTAGGACAACATAATTATTATTTAGTGCTGCCTTGAGACATCTTTCTATACGGTCGCGCTCACTGAAAGAATAATAATTTCGATAGCTTGTAGGACACAAATTTGTACTCACTATATTGTATATTCTTTCGCCTATATCTCTAGAATGATAATCAACATACAGCTTTTTGTCATCTTCATAGTCTGAAAGAGATATAAGGACAATTCTACCCGAAACAATTTTGTTGTCCCTCATAATGAAGACCTGCTGTCCGATAGCATACTTGCTCTGATATGTAGTAGCTAAATCGGAAAAGACTCGTCCACAATCCAGCTGGAAAACTGCATATAAAACGGTTCCATTATTGAAAGCTTCCAGGTAACGCTCTATCTTCTCGTTTTCTGTCGGCTCTCGTTCAGTGACGTTTCCATCGTCATCCGTAACCTCGACATCATCATCAAAAGTGCCTTCATACTCGTTCCAAATAGAAAATTGCTCTTTTAGAGCATTGTATTTCATTATTTCTGAAATACTGTTGATCTTGATACCTACATATCCGTTTCCGAAATTCTTTGTATTCATATTAACCCTCCAGACTATTAATGTATTCCTTACGTGCCTTTACAAAAAGCTTCTTCTTTCTGTCATCTGAAAGAAACTCCTTAACGGTATATCCCAAAGCGATGATACCATTTTCAAACTCAAAGGTAAGGCCACACTCATGATTGCCAAATTCATATTTCAAGGCATCCACCAAATTCTCATCACTGCTCAGAAACTCCTCTGATTCCTTAACGGAACGCTCACCGAATACCAGAAATAAGTGGTAATCCTTTTTGAGGCAATAAGCACCGGCACCGATGGAACATATCTTTTCCAGGTCTTCCTTACTTGTGGTAAGCCCCCATTCAGCCATCATTTCCTTAAACTGCTTGTCTCCAAATGCAGCCTTCATTGGCAGCTTGCCAAACTCATCCTGCTGCTTTTTCTTGAACTCTTGGTATTTCATGCTTCTTTCTTTACTTTATAGTTATTAAATGGATCTACCATGTTTAGTAGCTCTGCGTTTCTGTTAGCTTCCTTTTCATCGGAGTAGTCTCCAAACTCTTCGGAAACATCACCTGTGGGGCAAATTCTTTCGATACAATATTTCATACAGCACCTTCCATCATTAAAAGTTTGTGTTCTTCTTCACTGTCACCAACATGACCATACAGAAGTCCGTCTTCTGTGTTTTGCCAATATTCGTGCGGTACAGAGTGCGAAGCCATACTTACCAACACTACAACATAGCCCAAAGACTTAATAAGATTGAAATTTGAATTTCTCATAATTATTCCCTTTCTATTTTTTAAGATTAAAATTGTATAATAGTGCCAAATGGCTATCGTCTAACTCTCTCCAATCATCAACTGTGTCAAGATAAGCCTTGACTTTTGAAAGCGTAATTGGAACCGTTGGATAAGCAGAACAAAATCTGCGAAGCATGTACTCAGAAAGCGTCTCCATAATTAATCCTCCTGGTCTAATTTATTGTACTCGTTATATTTAGTTTCTACATTATGCAAGAAACTTTTCATTTCAGACTGCAGCTTGTCTTGAAGGTCTTTGTTAGACAGGAATGAGCCTAGAGCAATATAATACATAGCTTTGCAGTTTGCGCTGTCTATATCAATACTGAATGCTGCGTCTATTTCTGTTGTGAACTCAACGTTTCCCTGAAATCCGCATTTGCATTCATTATACACGACAGTCAACTCTCTGTTCTCATCGCAAGTTAAGGCAAACTTGACTTTTATCTGATTGCGAGAATCTTGAACGTTCACAAACTTCCAACCTGGGCATACGGAAATAATACTTTCTGCATGTTCACCAAATTGCTTAAACAAGTTCTTAACCTCATTTTCAATTTCGTTCTTTCTTAACTCGTTAGAAGTATTCATAATCTTTATAATTTTAATTGGTTCAACTTGTAAGGTAGGCTCTGAATAGTCAAAACTACTACCTTTTATCTATATGCAAAGGTACGAAAATTTTCTGATATATGCAAATTTACCAACGATTATTTTAGTTAAAAATACTAAATCGTAGTACTTTGTAACTATCTGATTATCAGAATGGTGCATCTGCTTCTTCTGGCTTTTCGAAAGGCACCTGTACATCTTCGTTGATTAAATTCGTCTTGAAAAAATTTGTCGTATTTTTATTGAATCCCATAAAGAATTTGAATGTTCCGATATTACGTCCCTTGGCAACGTCTATCATAGCCGTTCCGTCAGTAGGATAATCGTCCTTATTATCAAATGGGGCAGGGTACGCTCTGTTGTAATACTCTGCTCGATAGACTAGGATGACAACATCGGCAGCTTCTCCTATCTGTCCACTATCGCGCAGTCGGTTCAAGTTCGGCTCGGGACAGTTGCTATCTCTAGACAACTGACTTAGGGCGATAATCCATATGTTCAGTTCCTTTGCAAGGTTCTTGAATCTTCGTGCGGCATCACCCATAGCCTGCTCCCTGCTGAAACTCGTACTCCTGGAGTTTACGTTAAGAATCTGCAAGTAATCAACTACGGCTCCGTCTATGTCCTTCTGCATCTTAAGCATTCGGATGGAAAGAAGAATAGAATCTATATTTGACGTGCTCTTGTCATCAAAGAATAAATTCTCTCCGGGTAACTTGCCTCTAGCATCATCAATCATCCTTATCTCGCTTGGCGCCAGACTGCCCGAATAAAGGATGTTGTTGGCCGGGATGTTCGTCTTGGCAGAAAGCAGACGTGCAGTAAGCTGCTCCTTCGTCATTTCCATAGAGTAGAAAGCAACCTTTGCTCCGTTCTCGATGGCGTGTCTTGTCATACAAAGTGCGAGGCTCGTCTTTCCCTGAGAAGTTTCACCGGCTACGATAATCAAGTCAGACTTCTGCAGACCTCCCTTTTCATCGAATCTCTCCATACCGGTCTTGGTTCCTGTCGTGACACCTCCAACGGTGGCATTCTTAACCATTATCTCGTTTAGACTATTCATTGCATCATCGAGCGTGAACACTCCATCTGCTTTCTCAAATACTCCTCCGATACTCTCTATAGCCTCTTGGTGTGCGTCTGCGGTAAGTACCTCTTCTGACAGTCCCACCTTGGAAAGCTGCTGGCCTACTACCCATAGCTTTCTTCGCCTGCCAAGGTCTTGCAATCTGATGGCGTGATACTCTACATGGGCTGACGAAGCAATCTGTGCCGAAATATTCATCAAGTCCAATGAAGTCACGTTCGACTTCTGCTTGCCAAGTTCGGATGATACGGATATGATATCTATCGGCATACCGTGCTTGCCCATGTTGTCCACGGCTTTCCAAATGTCACGGCACATAGGGTCATAGAAACAGTCTTCATCTAGATACTGACTGACTACGGTGTAAGCCATAGGGTCAATGAGAAGACTTCCGATAACATACTGCTCAGCCTTAGGGTCATTCACTAATGGCTGATTCTGATACGGTGATTGTGCTAAACTCATCTGAACGATTCCTCCTCAAAACTTAAAATGTCAAACATTTCGTGCATTCTATCTACGATTCTTGAATCATCGTACTTCTGTCCTATGTCAACGGCCGTTAGGTTTGAGCTGATAATCGTGGGCAGCATCTGCTCGTAACGATAGTCCAACAACTCGTCAAACGGCTTGTAGTGCATCCCGTAAGCGACTATCTCCGTTGGCTCGGCACCCAAATCATCAATCAAGAGAAACTTGGCATTCTTGATTGCTCTGAACTCATTTCTGTCATCGTGAATCATGTAAGCCATATCTCTAGCCTTGACGAAACGTGGGTATTTGTCACCCTCGCAATAGCTAATCTTGTTTGAGTCCACAAGATAAACTAGCAAATCTCGGATAGCCTTTAGCATCGTAGTCTTACCATTTCCAATGCTGCCAGGCATAAACAACCCGTAAAAGTTGGTCTCTGTAGTAAGAAAATCCCCGACTTTCGATATTGCTTCCTTTAGCTCGTCAGTGAAGACGAACGTTCTTTTTCTTTTCTCTACCTCTCGTTTATAGGCATAGTAAAGAAAGTTCTTGGCCTCTCTATTTCCCAACGGCAACTCCAAACCCCGACCGATACGCTGATGTGTCTTTGTGGTCTGGAGCTTTCCATCCTGTCTTTGTATTGTTTCCATTGTCTGTTACGTTTTGTCTACGATTTTTCATTTCTGATACTATCTCGTTGTATTGAGAATCAATTTTGTTAACCGAAAAATTGTTCATTATCCAAGTCTTGTCGATACGACGTAGAAACTCTTCCAATGCCTTAAGCAAGCTCTCGTCATCTATCGGAAGCGGCACTGTTTTGTGACTTCTAGCAAAAGAAATCTTCTTTAGGATAGAGCCCATAGCCTTTGCATCCTTAGCCTGCCAGTAATAAGGTTCTCCGTATAACTCTAGGAAGTAAGCCTCGAATATCTGACGCCCCCTATGGCACGGAGTTGGCTCTTTCGGTGGCTTCTTCTTACACGCGCTCGTACGCTCGGGCGAGAGAAAGAGTTCGTTAGAACTCAGCCGTCTGCTAAGACAATTTTCTTTTTCTTTTATAGGGGTTTTAGGGGGAAGGTTTTCTTTTTCTGTTTCGTTTTCTTTTGGGTTTCTAGCATTTGCTACATTTTTTCTAGCATTTGCTAGAGATTCGCTAGCATTTGCTAGGATTTCTGTAGCATTTGCTAGAGAATTTGTAGCATTTGCTAGAGATTCACTAGCATTTGCTACGTTTTTTCTAGCATTTGCTTGGCATTTGCTAGAAGATTTTTTGGCATTTTCTGCAAAATTTCTAGCCTTTGCTGCACCTCCGGCACGACCGGCTCTAGCTCTAGCTTCGCTGACTTTTCTTGCCTGCTCGATAGTGTCTGAAAGTTCCTTAGAATAGAAATATTCTTCCTCAACCTCAAATAAATCAAAATCCTCAACTACAGATTGCACCACGGAAACATCAACACGCATCTCATAAGCTATCATAGAATAATCCTTTGACAGCTTATGATCCTCGTCTTCCTCCAATAGTTGCATAAGAGCAACGTAGATGCCGTAGGCAGCTATACCGTGCTTCATCCTTGCTCTCATTACTTCTGGAGAATCACTATTTCTGATGCAATTATATTTCATAATCTTATTGGTTCAAGTCCTCGTTCTTAATGAAGCATATCTTACCTCGCTTTATACTATTTGCCAGGGAGTCAACTTCTGTCTGTAACTTACTGTAAACAGCACTTTGCTGCTTAGAGATAAAATTGTGGATAGAAGGGCTAATCTTTAAAGCTATAGAAGCCATCCCCTCCAAAATCTTAAACTCACGATACAACACACCTGCCGACTTGAACTGTTTGTCCAAGCCTACCAAGAACGTTCTGTAGTCCTTGATTCCTTCAAAATCTCTGAGAAATTCCGTCTCTTCCATATTGTATAATATTTTATTTGTTATTATAATCGTTTCTCTTTAATGCAAAATTACTAATTTATATTGATATATGCAAAAGAATTAAGTTAAATATTCAAAAATACCAAAAATATATTCATATATATATTTGGTTATCTTGATATTTTTTAGTACCTTTGCAATATGTTTTTTCCATAGCATCTGTAAAAAGAAAGATGCGTGGGTTTCTCTTTAGCCTGCTGGTGAGCGGGCTTTTTTTATGGGATTTATTTGGCAATTTGAAAATAATTCATTACCTTTGCAAACAAATCCCTTTAAAGTATAATCTTTATAGGATTTTAATTGGTTCAAGTCCTCGGTGTTGTGAAACACTGGGGACTTATATTTTTTACAGATTAACGGTGATACCTTTCTCATAACTCAGTCTCTTTACTTCATTAGTATAATACTTGATCATTTTCTCCAACTCATCGTCATCCCATTTCTTGATGGAGTGAGCACGCTCTCGCAGAGTGGAGAATCTAGAAACACCAATCTTCTTTATCAGATTCTCCTGGTAGTATATAAGATGGTCTGACTTCACTCTGTTGCACCCGATACATTCTGCATTGCAGTTATCTTCATCAAATCGGGTGGCCATGTTGGAACGTCCGAAGAAATGACCGCAATCAAGCTCTCTGTACGGCTTTATCTTTCCGCAGCTGATACATTGTCCCATGCCGCTTGGCATACAGTCTCTCAGACGTATATACAACGCAAATACCTTGTCTAGTCTCTTGACTAAATCCGGCTTACTCTTCTTTCTCTTTTTGGGAGCAGAAGGAGATTTCTTCTTTTTCTTATAAAATGGAAACATATCTTTTTTTATTTTAATACAACATTAGTTAATTGTGTTCCTCTGGAATACACCGCCCATTTCGTGGTTCCTGGAGGTCTGCTAATAAAGAGGTCTGCGACATTTCCAAACCGACTATAATTGCCCGACAAGTCAACTATCCACCCATCTTTTCCGTCAAATGGTCTGATTGCACGGCCTACCATCTGATAGTAGAGCCCGAGAGATTTCGTCGGGCGTGCCAAAACAACGGTGTCTAAGGCTGGATAATCGAATCCCGTAGTCAATACACCAACATTGGCAACAACCTTTATTTCTCTTTTCTTAAATCTTTCAAGAATGGTTTCACGTTCCTTTTTAGGTGTTTCTCCTGTTACGATAGCCGAATTGACTCCGATGGATTGAAGCTTATCAACCAACTGCCTGGCCTCCTTTGTGAAAGCGGTAAATACAAGTACTCCCTTTCTTGGTATTCCGCTTTTAGGCTGCAGAACCTTGACTACTGTGTTTGATAACTTATCGTAGAATCCGCAACGCTCATATTCTGCAAGAAGACTTCTTTCATCATAGTCTGCACCTGTGGAATTGCTTCTTACTCTTCTTAAATCCAATGCCGTCAAATCATAATAATGCAAATCTGCGAGATAACCTTTAGAAAGCAATTCTCCAATCTGACAACAATAAATGACCTTTGAAAATATTCTAGGTCTGACTCTCGTGAGGAACTTCAATATGGAACCTCCTTCGGCACGATCAAGACGGTATGGCGTGGCTGTTAATCCAACAACCTGTCTGTTCTTCGCTTCTATGAACTGCTTGTACTGCCCAGATTTAGAGTTTACATAATGACATTCATCGATGATGATATTCTTGAAACAATCGAAGTCTGACATATTGTTCATGACACTTCCGATAGTAGCAAAGGTTATTCTGTTTATATCCTTGCATCCCACGGAAGCACTATAGCAACCGCAATCGAATATTCCATAGCTCTGTAGTTTGGCGAAGTTCTGTTGCAATATTTCTTTACTTGGCTGAAAGACTAATAGCGGCCCTTCCAGACGAGAGGCGATATCTGCTATCACCAAGCTTTTTCCGCTATTGTGATGTATGAAGAATTGATAGTCGCAATATAAATGATTGCCGTCTAATGTAAAACCAAAGTATTCTCCTCTGCCAAGATACTCTACCGAGAAACCTGTTACAAGTACACTCTTCTTTTGCTTTCTGGCTCTTCCTTGTCTAATGGCAACTTTCGTCGGTATAAGGTTCAAGTCACCACTAATTTGAATGCGGTAATAACTTTCTCCCTTAACGACTTTAGTCTTTCCTATCTGAGCAAAGAAACCTAATGAACGGCAAACAAAAACTACATCATCGGCCAATCTTTTTGACTTGCTACAATACTCGAAAGTATTCTTTTCCTTGTCATAGAATGCGTCTGTGTCTAATAATCCCGCCAAAAGGCTGAATCTGTCTTCAACAGAAGCAACTTTATACTGATGTGGAATAAACTTATCTCCAGCAACCTTTCCTTCAAGACCAAGCCCCCTAATAGTTACTTGTAAAGGGTTCGGGGTATTGTTGTTTGCAAAGGCATATGGAAAAAAGTAACTCTTAGCTTTGTTTTCTCCATTTCTTTTTTCAGCAGCCCTAAATCCCAATCCGTAAGTTCTGGCAAATTCTCTAAGATATTCAACGACCTCTTCTCTTTGCGTTGTTATGTTTAGCCCATTAATACAGCATCCGTCACCAAGATAAAGTCCTACAAAGTATGGGTCAAACAAATATTTATCGTTCCCAAAATCTATTTGACTTACTCGATGAAGCTTGTGTAGATGCTTATAATTGGCACTCTTAACAACATACTCCTTTACGGATATTTCATCGTACCTCGGCTGACAACTGTTATATCCTTTACCCTCTTTGGTCTTGTATAGATGCAAAATATGTCCTCCGTTGACAACAAAAGGTTCTCCTTTTATAGGTGTCACCTTGTACATGTCGTCAACTCCATTATGAAGCTCTAACACCTTTCGAGGCGTTCCGTCATTACCAAGAAGAAAATCTCCAACTTTTACATCTTCAACCTTTATACAGACCCCATCTGATGTTAATACAGATGAACCTTTGGCATGGCAGCCCGTAGGCAGGATAACCAATCCATTCTTGTCAGCCTTGCCAGTGAACAGCCTTACGGCTGCATCACTGGCTTGCTTTTGATAATTTCTAAGCGTGTACTTCATTACTCGCCGAATGGTAATTCATCATCGTCATCATCTGAAGACTTCTCTGATGGAGCTTCATCTTTTGGCTGTTCCTCTTCTGGGAACTCCAATCCGAAGACCTCTTTCATGCTCTCACGATTCTTGACCTCATTAGCCCAAATCTCAGAACGGTCTGGGATGGCATAAGCCTTTGCGAGCAGGAACTTCTCTGAATTTGCATCCCAGTTATATACGAGATAGTAACCTGCCAATGCAATACAGAACACGTTCTTTGACTTAAGACGCATATCAACAGTTCCCTGGCGCACCTCAGCGGCGTACTTTGCTACTTCCATAAGGACAGAAGCATAAGCCTCTTCTGCATCCTTCTTCATCTTCTTGGCTTTTTCCAAAGCCTCCTCCAATTCCAGCTTACGAGCTGGCACCACGTTCTCTTCGAGTGTACAATACTCCTCTCTGATGTTCTTCTTCTCGAACTCATCGAGGAAACGTGTTACCAACTCATTGTCAGGGAAGGTCGCCGTGAAGTGCTTTCCGACAAACTTAAGAATGTCTGCCTTATTCTTCAAAGGCTTCTCTCCGCAAAGGTTCTCCTCGGTCAAAGCAAGGAAGTCCAACTCCATTGGGAACATGTCTTTTACACCGTCCTCCAATACAAACTCAATGTTCTCAGGAACATAATTTTTCAAATCTGATTTCATAATTATAAATACTTTTCATATAATGCTATCTGTTTCTGAGCTTCAAGCAAGGCTGCTTCTTCATTAGGCTCTGGTATATACAACCCTGCAACCATACTTGAATAGTTCCGAAACTTCTCAATAGCGTCTGTTAATTCTTTTGTGTCAAGGTCAGCCGTGCTTCTCCAATAGGTGACAGGCTGCCCTCTTCTGTTAGTTCTCTGCTTAGCAAAGATTTCTCTGTTTACTATCTGCTTGAAAATGTTGTACTTCACGTATTCTTCATCATAGCCGAACTCTGATGCGAAATATTGAAGACAAACGTGCAGATAGCTGTTTTGGGCAAGGGAACGTGGACGGTACTTTTTCTTCACCTCCACGATAAAACCCTTTCCGCTTTTCAAGGCATCCATGTAAAGACCATTGCAATAGTCCTTATAGTCTGCCCTGTCCTTGTCATTGTTGAGATTGAAAATCATAACTAGAATGGCAAGTCATCATCTTTGCCCGGCTGCGGTGCCGGTGACTGAACTCCTTGCGGCTGCTGTGGTGGAGCTTGCTGCTGCGTCTGGCCACCTCTCTGATACTTTTCTATCTTGTAACCCGAAATGGTATTGAAATACTTTACCGGGTCATTTGCACTCTTCTGATACTTGGTACCTTGAAGGGCAAAGGATATGGTAACAATCTCGCCAACCGCAAAAGCCGCAGGATCATCTACATGCTTTCCGCTGAACTCAAAACTTGGGTAGTTCTCGTACACCTCTCCGAAATTCGAATGCGTACAGTTAAGAACCACAACTCTCTTTTTAAACGGCTCTCCACCGCTCTTACTTGGTATTTCCTCGACATTGCCGATGAGCAATACCCTTCCTGTCATTGTATTAGCCATCTGATTCTGTTAATGGTAAATATGGTAATAATTCTCTCATTTCTACCCATTTAAGGAAGTCACGCAATAGAGCGTGGTTCTTGTCTTCCATACCTGGGTATCTGTAACAAGTGATTGCTGGCTCATAAGGAGTAAGCTTGAGACCTCTCACGTCTCCCTTGTGCTTATCCTTATTGTAGCCCTCAAAGACAAACAAGTCAAAATGGAACACATCAGCTTCAAACAACTCTAGGTAAAGCTGCCATTGGCAACTGTCTATATAGTCTTTGTCTGATACCGGTCCGTACTTAGTCTTGATGTCTCTTATCTCTAGTCCGTCAATCATATCGGCACATCCCGTGATAACGGCATCGCCGAAATCCTTGTATTCACGAACCTCATGAAAGGCGCCAGGATGCTCATTTCTGTATTTCAAAGCAACCTTACATTGAGGAATGTCGAGAATCGCTTCACCTTCATCAAAGACGAACCTTCTTCCTTTTGGAACAGGTTCTGTCTTATCTTTCTTATAATAGGTGAAATGACGAACACCTTCCGGCTCCTTGAAGCAATGGGGACTGCCAGTCTCCACGATGGAGTGAAAGGCAGTTCCTATTCTTGTATAATCGTTGCCCTCAAACTTCTTAGTGATATTGTCTATAACGTCCTGCTCTGTAACATAAGCATATTCGCCAGACATATACCGTCTGAAGCTCTCTAGCTGGGTAACTCTAATCAAAGGCTTCATCATGCTGCATCCTCGTGCTTGACGAACTTCTTGCCCTTCTTGTCAAAGTCAATGCCTTTGACAGCAAGTTCCTTGATCATCTGATTCATGAATGCCTTCTGATGAATCTTGTTCAATCCGTGGGCAACCTCGATGAGAGCATTCGCATCATCTACAGTCTCCACGGCTGCAAGCTTCTTTCGAGCATCATCAACGGCTTCCTGCGCCTTAGCCTGAGCATCTGACTTATTCACAATGGCTTTCTTCACCTTCTTGATGATGTCTGCCATGCAAGTGTCAAACTCCTCTGTTCCGTAAGCTGGAATCCAAGTGTCCTGCAGGTCTGCAACATTCTTACCAACACGATTGTCCTGTGGCTCGAACTTGATGACGCGATTGCCGTTCTCCTTGCAGATGTAACCTACCTGGTCCGCAATACGGATGAGCAAGTCCTTGCTCTGTCCTGTACAGTCTGGAGAATGCTTAATGTAGTCTCCCTCCTGTGTCTCCTTGTCGTGGCAGATGAAGATGATGTCTGAATTGTTTGAACGGAGAATACCGACAAACTGCTTGAACAATTCTCCCATCACGCCATATCGCTTCAATGAGTTAGTTCCCAACTTAGGGTCTTGCTGAATAGCAAAAGCGTTGAGATAGTCATCGAGCATAGCCTTGGCTGTGTCTACTACGATGGTCTTACACTCACTGATCAAACCTGGCTTCCAAACCTGCTTGCCATCCTCAACAACATAGGAACCGATAACCTCTGCGTTATAGATATCCTCCCAGCGTGAAGCCGTGACAACAATGTCTGGGCGCTGGACGGCACGGTCAAAGCCGCGGTCGGTGTCGATGAGTAAAGGACTGTTGGCTGTAGTAGCCAAAGATGTCTTACCGGTACCTGGAGTACCATAAAGTACGATAATCACTGGACGCTCTGTAACAACGTCATTCTTTCTAATAATTGGCATAATCTAATATTTAATTGTTAAACAAATTGTTCTTATTCGCATAGGTGATAAACTCTGAGAGCTTATGTATTCCTAGTTTTACATACACAGACTTAACGTGCTGGTGTATCGTGTTCGGAGAGTTGAATAGCTCCGCTGCCGCCTCCTGCTCGCTTCGTCCCTCATAAAGAAGTTTCATTACCCGCAACTCCGCAGTAGAAAGATTAGCATTAAACCTTGGCATACATACGATACCTTCATAAGGACATTCACCACGCATGGGACATTCGACCTTCTCGAAGTTGAACTTTCCATCCTTGTCAACATCGACGACATCAAAAGCCGTAGTGTCGAGTCGACAAAAGTTGCATTTGCAAAATCGGCGCATCATGAGGTACTGATAGTAGCTTTCGTTAGGTGCGCTCTTGGCATAAATCTTCTCCAAAGCCTTATATGCCTCGGGATAGCAAGTGCGAACCTTCTCCAGAATGTATTTCACTAACTCTGTATGTGTCTCGTCAACCATGAAGTTTTTCCCGTCTGACGTCTTACACCATAGTTCATCCTCGAACATGTAGAACTCTAGTCCTTCCATAAGTCCTCCTCGCTAATGCCTGTTAGCTCACTCAATACTTCTACATGGATGTGCTGCTGTGGCTTCATACCATATAGAACCCAATTTCTAACTGTCTGCTCGGTAACCTTGCAGCGTCTAGCGACTTCCGTAATGAAGTCGTATCGTGGGGCGCTTCTCATAGGCAACCCCTGATAATAACCTTTTAAGGTCATTTTTTGAGATTTTTCCTCAAAAGTGTTTGATGTTTGAATATTTTCCATTATCTTTGCACTATGTTTTATATCTTTATGCAAAGATACAAATATATTCTGATATATGCAAATATATCGAAAAGATTTAGTCAAATTTAACAAATTTATACAGATATGTTCAAATATAAAGAATTCAGAAAGGCTCACGGACTGTTTCAGTCCAAGCTAGCAGAGATTATGGGAATTTCCCAATCTAACATTTCGAGATACGAGTCTGAGGGCATAGACCCTACACCTGCACAGTTTAAGAAACTGTACGATGAGTTTGGTGAGGAAGAGGTCAAGGCTTTCGAGATAGAGTCATCACCATTCTTAAATGCAGAGAATAATGTGAACAATGGCTCCGGTAATCAGAACAACGGCATTCAAAGTGATGCCGATTTGATTGAGATTATCAAAAAGCAAACCGAGGCGATAACAAAGCATGTGGAGAGGCAGGATGAAATCAATGCACGTCTCATGGACTTACTTGAAAAAATGGCATTGAAATGAAATTGAATATTCCCGATCGTGCCCTGGATATAAGCGACAGATTCTTCAAGGCACTCGATGTTCTTAAAGACCAAAGAAGAATAAAGGGATTACAGACTTTCACAAGAGAGTTCGGTCTGAACTACGGAAACATGAATACCCTAAAGCATAACAGGGATAAGCGTACTTTCCGTGTAGAGTATCTTGCTTATGTCGCTGAAAGGTATGGTGTGTCATGTGAATGGCTGCTGCTTGGCACTGGTCCCATGTTTACACAAAGGTATTCCAGAAACGAAGAATCTCTGAACCCTTGAAACGTTTCCCATGAACCTTTTGCATGGTCTTTATGTACCCGGCGTTCACATAGGAACGCAGGGTGTTGCGATGTATGCCCAATAATTCGCAGGTCTCCGATATTGTATATCGGGCAGTTGGGCTTATGTTTGGTTGAACTGATGTTACCATGTTAAATAGTTTAAATGTGTGCTGGATTAAAGGATTTCTTTATATCTTTGCACTATGTTATAAATTCAAACGCAAAGATAAATGAAAAAAATGATATATCAAAATATATGCGGATATATTTAAATATAATTAATATTTCTGCATATTGTGTAACTCGAAAAAATAGCGTGCTTGCAAATAGCTTGCAGATTGAAAATCGGGTCTCTGTAATTAATTGAAGCTGAGATAGTTATGTCGAAAAGCTTCACATCTGGAAAGCGTGTAACCGGCAAAACCGGTTCGGGGGTTCGAATCCCCCTCTTTC
>ERZ1034680.94-NODE-94-length-65405-cov-1161.439357_pt1 | contig 65405 bp, 90 predicted proteins | sample MGYA00520639_ERZ1034680 | MGnify/ENA primary metagenome ERZ1034680 (study PRJEB33766, sample SAMN09781760) | gut metagenome | biome: gut microbiome | host: Homo sapiens | place: Madagascar | study: EMG produced TPA metagenomics assembly of the PRJNA485056 data...
GGCAACGCTAAAGTCTATGGTAACGCTTCTGTCTATGGTAAAGCTTCTGTCTATGATAAAGCTTCTGTCTTTGGCAACGCTAAAGTCTATGGTTACACTTCTGTCTTTGGCAACGCTTTTGTCTTTGACGATGCTAAAGTCTATGGTAACGCTTCTATGATTTGTGACGCGGCAGTCTGTAATAAAGCAGAAGTCTTTGGCAACGCTAAAGTCTATGGTAACGCTCTTGTCAAAGGCGACGCTATAATTGAAACAGACCGAGATTATATAGTATTCAAAAATTGGTGGAGCAGTGGCCGCTATTTTATATGGACACGAAGCAACAATATGTGGAACGTTGGTTGTTTCTATGGCACTGGTAAAGAACTTATCAAGAAAGCCTATGCGGATAGTGAAGATAGCGGAAAAGAATATGAACGAGTAGTGAGATATGTGGAGAGCATTCTTGCAGACTAACGAAAATTTATAAAAAACTATGACAACAACATTCTACAATTACACACCCCACTCGATAACGCTTAGCAGCGGAGAGATGTATGACAGTGTCGGAGTGGCACGAGTTAGCAATACCTTTAGCGAAGTTGACGATAACGGCATTTGCTCAGTGAGCTATGGCGACATAACGGGATTGCCCGAGCCTAAAGACGGCTGCATATACATCGTAAGTGCCTTGGTACTTGCGGCAGCTAAGGCGGCTGGTCGAACGGATTGTGTCGCGCCAGCTACGGGCCACCCTGATTGTCTGCGCAAGGACGGGTTTATAATATCTGTGCCTTGCTTTGTGAGATAACATTATTAACAAAAAACCAAACAATATGCAGGTAGAAATAAGCGCAATGATTGAGGATTACGATATTCTCGCTTACGTGCCGACGCATAAACAGGCTGAAGTAATAGACAACATCTTCTGTGAGTGTGACGAAGAGAGTAGAAGGGAATTTATTCACGGTCTTGAAGCTTCTTATCTTGTCGATGAACTGGAGGCACGTGGATATACGATAACCAAGAAAGATAAATAATATGACACGAACAACATACAAGAAAATTCCGTTTGACCTTGAGTTGGCGAAGAAGATTACCAACAAGGAAGTTAAAGGACGGATAGTGACAGAGGACAATCTTCCTGCAAGGATAGTTTGCTTTGATTTGAAGTATGGAGCAAGTAAAATCCTCGCAGTCCTTGTTGATTGCGGAGATTATGAAGTCGGGATAAGGTGTAACTTAGATGGCATTTGCCGTGATGACAGAAAAGAAGATAAATTCAATCTCCACATCGAAGTCCCCACCTACTACCGCGACTACTCCAACTTTGTTCCTCAAAGATGGCAGAAATGTTTGGTGAGAGATTATTCTTTAGATATATGGAGAGTAGCAATATGTAGCGGAAAAGATGCTTATGGTAGACCACTCTTTTACTCGGAAAGAAATACTTATGGCTGTTGCGGTTGGTATCATTATCTCCCACTTTCTAAGGTAACCGAGCGTCTGATTGGTATAAGCAAGAGCTACGAAGAACTGATAAAAGAACTTGATGCAGAACCGCAACAACTAAAAACGAGCAACAATGACACAAACAACATTTAAGAGAGTTCCATTCAACCTTGAAATGGCGAAGAAGATTGCCAAAAAGGAGGCTAAAGGACGGATAGTAAACGTAGATGGAAATAAAGCAAGGATTATTTGCTGGAATAAAGATTGCGGAAATAGCAATTATCCTATCATTGCTTTAGTTGATATGAACGGAGGAGAACAGATTTTTACGTTCACTAAAGAGGGAAAAGAATGCATCGGATTTAGTTCTTACAAAGACCTATGCCTTGAAGTCCCCACCTACTACCGCGACTACTCCAACTTTAAGCCGTGTAAATTGCAACCTTGTCTGGTGAGAGATACTGCTTCTGATTTATGGAGAGCGGAAGTGTGCTGCGGTACGGATTCTTATGGAGTTCCAATCTTTTATTCGGCAAATAACAGTGATGGCTGCTGCCATTGGGGGCATTTTCTTCCAATATCTAAGGTCACCGAACGTCTTTTTGGTACAAAAAAGAGCTACGAGCAACTCATACAAGAGCTTGACGAAAATGGGCAAGATTAAATCATGTGACGGGCAAGGCTGATTTAGGCAATGAATTGCTTGCTGATATTAAGCCAGAGCCAAACGAAATGATTGAAGTAGAAATAAGTTGTAAACAAATTAAACGGTTAAAAAACATGGAAATAAAACTTTTAGTAGAAGAAATAAAGGAGATGTATGCAGTGTTAGACAATGCCATACAAAACTCCGACCACACGGATTTTCGCCAGTGCTATTGGGCACTTGAGGAGTTGTGCAAGCACGCCCTGCACGGTTTAGACAGATACGAGGGCGTGACCTCTATTCATGATTTCAGGAAGATGGAAAAAAGAGACATGTATTATGTGCAGGGACTCATGAGCAAGGAGCAGGAGAAAGCTTACCTTGATGATGAGTGGAAACGCCTAAATGGTAAAGAGGAGGGCAAGGAATGATAGATGCGATTTTTTATGCTGTGACTTTTGTTCTTTGCGTTTACGGGGCTTACCTTGCTGGCAAGTATATTGGCAGAGAGAACGGGTATTACGAGGGCCATAGCGAGGCTTACAGAGAACTTGAACACATAATTGACAATTACATTGAAAATCTAAACAAGGAATTTGATGCAAAGGACACTCCAACAAAGGGCGCGTGAGGCTGCCGACCGCATTCGCTGTGACGAGTGTGGCGAACAGCACACTTGCACGCCACTGATGGCGAAGGCTTGCCTTAAAGGTTTTATTCGCGGCTATGTTGCCGCAAACACAAAAAAGTAAAAGACATGGAATTTTCGTTAGTTGAAAAAAATGTGCCTGACAAACACTATGTTGTTAGTCGCGTAATGCGAGGCACGATACGATACATGGAGAAGAATATTTGCGCGTTCGTTGATGAATACGAAGCACGAATGTTCATGAACGATTGTGATAAAGGCCTCATCAACAAAAATAGAATAAAATCGCTGGAACGTTCCTACAATAAAGACGCGAGATATTCGTACAATGGTTGCACGTGGGAACTCTCTAAAATAAATTGACAAACATGAAACTACTAATAGCAATAGCACTAATGTTGTTCGTGTATTGGCTGTGGAAGGACATCAACCGTCATGACGGGCCACCGATTGCGAGCAGCTAATTAGCAACAGACATACCCCACTTACCAACCTCATATTTTATTTACTTCATAAATATAAATGGTTTTGTTTTGTTGGATTTGTTTTTAATTGCCCGAGGTCGGGTAACACTCGGTCCGTGTCCGAGGTGGGGTACAAAAAAAGAACGTGCCTGCAACACGTTCCACGAGTGACGATATTACGCCTTTCTGTTATCTACAACGAAAGAGAATATAGAACCATTCTTCGGGTAAATGCGTACACCATTTTTCGTGATATACTTACAGAATACGCGAACACCGCCATTCTCCTTTTGAACTTTATTGGATTTCATGCTAACACCTCCTTTCTGGCTATGCTCAACCGCTTGATTGCGATTGGCGAGTTGCCTGCTTCCGACAGACAACGAAAAAGCCCAAAGTGCAGGACAATGGGCTTGTTTCTTTTCTCAGCGAGAAGAGATAGAGGCATCGGAAGTTTGCCTCGGGAGGTGTTAGCTCCAATAAAGTTCACTGCAAAAGTACTAAACAATCAAATACGAAACAACAAATGAACGACAATTAACAATAGTAAAAATCATAAGCCCTCTCTGCAACGCCACAATTTAATAACTTAAACTTAACGGATTGACTTTTAATGGTGCAGTGGTGTCGGCAGCGCGTGGTTCGTGGCCACGGAGGGCGCAATTTTAATGAGAAATAATATGACTACAAAACAAGTTATTCACGCCCTGCATCTGCACCAGAAATGGCGCAGAGGGGCAATAAGCGAGATGCCATTAACGGCAAAGGAATATGGACAAGCCTTGGACGAGGCAATAAGAATATTACGGCAATATGACAAACAGCAAGACAACGGGGCAATGCGGTGATTGCATGAGGTTCGCCAAAGGACGATGCCCGAAATTCTTTTCTAATTCTGTGCGCACCGCGTGCAATGGTTTCACGCAGTGCAAAACAAAAACAAAAAATACACACTTCGATAAAGTATAAACATTATGACATTCGACGAATACCAAGAACTTGCAATGACTTTCTGCACAAAGGAGAGTAACAAATTACCATACATGATACTCGGCCTTAACGAGGAAGTTGGAGAACTGACAGGAAAGCTTGCAAAAGCAGTGCGCAAGGGACTGCTAAAGCCTGACCTTACCTTTGACGAGGACAACGTGAGTGAAGAACTTTTTGATCTAATGGACAACCTTACAAAGGAAAGTGGCGATGTGCTATGGATGCTCGCTGGGTTACACTCCGTTCTTAACAAACGGCTCGAAACTACTGCGCATCTGAATATCCACAAACTTACAAGCCGCAAAAACAGAGGTGTCATCGTCGGGGAGGGCGACAACAGATGAGCAAAGATTGGAATGGAGGATTTAATTCCATTTTCAAATGTCTCGGCGCAAGCTCGCACACTGAAAAAGAACGCGAGCCTAACGACTACTATGCCACAAGCCCTGAAGCAATAGACCTGCTGTTTGAAAGCGACAATTTCGTTAGGCCAAGATTTGTTTGGGAGTGCGCATGCGGTGAGGGACATCTCGCAAAACGACTTGCCGATTTTGGCTGCAACGTCTATTCGTCAGACCTCGTTGATAGGGGGTTCGGCACAGGTGGCGTTGACTTCCTTAAACAGGTTGAAATGCCATTCCGTAACGTAGAAAGATGTATTATCACTAATCCGCCGTATAAATACGCTATGGAGTTTGTGCTTCATGCGCTTGACTTGCTTAAAGACGGGGAACGAGCTGTGTTCTTCCTAAAGACAAGTGCGCTTGAAGGTAAGAAAAGATATGAAAAGTTATTCAAACCTTTCCCTCCTAAAATGATTTACCAATTCAAAGGGAGGGTCATCTGCGCAAAAAATGGCGATTTTGAAAAAATGAAGAAGGTCGGCAGTGCGGTTAGCTATGCCTGGTTTGAATGGGTCAAAGGTTATAATGGAGTCACTAATATATGCTGGATATAATAAAAAACATAATTCAAATGAAAAAGGGAAAACACGAAATTAGCAACAATGAACTTTTACACAAATTGGTAGACGACTTCGATGCGGAACACGTCAACTTCATCTTGGAAGCAGCACTGTTAAACGTATCAAGTTTGAAACAAGGAATGGACGACAGCCAACTCCTCATTGTTGTAAATTCTGTATCAAAATTGGCAATAGAACTTGCAAACGCAGGAAACAGAATCTCTGCTATCAAGAGGTTGATAAGTCAATAAACTAAAGACAAAAAAGCGTGACAGAACGTCACGCTTTTTTTGTTTATTCAAAACTCTCCATGTACTATTGCTTAATACACTGTACAAACTATATTTGAACAAGTATATTTGTTTCGTATTTGTTTGTGTAGTAACTTTGCAGCGTGATATTCTCAGATACATACAAATACAATAGCGTAGAGGTTGCTAAATACATTGCAGCCAAAGCAAATGAAGAGAAGTTTGGCATCAATATGACAAAGATGCAAAAACTCCTCTATATTGTATATGGTGTTTACTTGCGAGTATATGAAACAAGACTTACAAACGAACACCCACAGGCGTGGCCTTATGGCCCAGTATTCCCCACAACAAGGAATAAGCTATTAAAGATTGATTTGTATGATTTGAACATGAATAGTGTTGATGAAGAAATTAAAAACGATAAAGACCTACGCTCGGTAACTGACTTCGTATTCGCAAAGTTCGGCACGTGGAACGCTGGACAGCTGTCTGAATGGTCGCATAGAGATGCATCTCCGTGGTTCTATACAACAAAAATGGATGGCTTTAAGTGGGGTATGCAGATACCTGACGAACTCATATATAACTACTTCAAAGACTTGGTTTCTGTAAATGGGTAACAATGGCAATTTAGAATGGAATAAAGACTTGCAACCTGTACAGATGCCAAACGAAAACACAGATACAGAAAGTCTTGAAGAACAAAAGAGAATACGCTACAAGCAGGACACAAGAGCACGTGCTTATCTAACAAGGTGGGTTTGCTCAATAGTGACGCTATGGCTTGTGTTCGCAATCGGTCTTACAATAGCACTATACTTGCCTTTCAAGCATATTGAGGATAACGTAGCTATGGTAATATTTGGAACAATGACTGTCAACGTACTTGGGTTGGCTAATATTGTATTAAGAGGACTATTTGACAAGAAACAATAGAGGGATATTCTTTTACGGAACACCCCTCTGTTATTTTTTTACTCAAAACTCTCCATATACCGCCATATCTTGTTGCAAGGCGCATCTTCGTCCTCGAAGAAAAACGCATGACCTGTCTCTATAATCAAGTCTGGCGTCAACGTCTTGCACAAGTCGGCATAAGCCGCATTAAACGCTACATACTTGTCGTAATCCGTCACACAAGGCTTAAACGGCAACCCTTTCGTTGCTTCAAGCACCTGCTCCATGCTCCAGTGCGGCCCATGATGCTCCGCGCCGTCTTTAGTCGTGTAGTATATGCGGCTGACAGCTTTCTCTGCACTCTCCTTGTCGAAGTGCTTGCACTTGCCACCACCCTTGCAAAATACCATATATAATCTTCCCATAATCATCATTTCTTAAACTCGTTAATAAAATCGCGAAGGACAGCACCAAGGCTCTTCACCTCGTTTTCAATGCCCTCAATCCGCTTGTCTTGCGCCCGTTTTTCTGCAAAGGCTGGATTAAGCTCCTCCAACAACTGGTTACAATTTGTAACCGTTTGCTTGTGCCGCTCAACCTGTGACAAAGCCTCCTCGCTTGCAGCCTTTAGTGCTTCCACCTCTCTTAGTATACCGTCCTTATCTGTTGACAGCACAAGATGCCCTGCATACGTTATTGTTGCAGTTTCGGGAATTGTGTAGGTTTTGGTCGCGCCATCTGCCTCTATGGTTATGTCTACCACAAGACCAGTCGGCTGCGCACCGAAAGCCTTTGCTTGGTTATTGTCGTAGCGTGGAACTGCAACACTCACGGCCTTGCCTTGGTAATACCTTGCGCCCTCCTTGTCAAGGAAATATATCGGGTAGCCTGTCTTTATATCTTTGAATAACATAATAAATAAATTAGCGGCAACCTCCGATTTTGTAGGGATTGCCGCTAATTATTACTATTTGTCTTTCTTGTAATTATGAGGCGGTGTAACACTAACCATTCCATCAATATGTTCGATTAGTTGGTTATCAACGTATGCTTTCATAGGGTCAAGAATAAAATCAATACCTTCTCTACGAGCTAATTTTGCTGCTGGTACAAAGTCTGCATCGCCAGAAAATAGAACTATTGTATCAACAAAGCCTTTTAGTGCGAGAGATGTTATATCTACTCCTATTTTCATGTCAATACCCTTTTGCCTTAATTCTAAATAAACATCATTTTCAGACAAATCATCAACACAGACTTTCTTCGATAACAAATCCTTGACTTTATTCGGATGGATAAGCCATTTCTTGCTATCTTTAAGCTCGCCCATTCTTAATGCAACCTTTCGTTTCTTCTTTAGCGCATCTATCAAATCAATTCTAAACTTAAACTCTGGTGTCTTAGAATAATCAATAGCGCGCTTTGTTATTGGGTTATGCTCTTTTTTTCCAAATGGATAGCAATCGTAATAAAAAATGCGATATAGCGTATTTTTATCACCTACGTGTTTATGAGCCATCGTATACATTATATCAGCAACTTCAGCTCCGTCAAGTTTGCGCTCTTTATTATATAACGAGTTAAATCTCTTAATAAAGAATCCGCCATCAATCAATACAGCCACTCTTACAGGCGGCAATTTGTCCTTATTCTTTATAGCCATAATATCTTAAAATACCCAAGGGTTAGGCGCGCCTATTATCAAATTAAGCAGAAGCTTTCAGACGTGCGTAAGCCTTGGGTGTAATCATGCTGCAAAAATACGCATTAGTAATCAAAATAGCAACTTATACGAGTTAAAAATAAATGTATTGTTGGTTTTTATATCGCAACAAGGCACAACAAGCCACAATCCCCACAAAGTCAAAGAACGCCTTGATTGTTAATTGCACGTGGGGCAATCACCTCCCCACGTGCTTGATTATTACTTCTCTTTTCGACCTCTCCGCGACCTCACGAAAAAGCTATTGTTGTCAACCTTTTCGTTGACGTCAATAGAATGGTCCTCAGAGGTTATTTCCTTTCTGGAAGCGACCCCTCTTCATGCCGTGGCAGTCGTAGTCTTGCCAAGGGCTGCAATCAGTGCGGCAGTCTGGTTCTGCTGAGAGAGTTCCAAACGTGCGTCTTGATACTTGCGGTCAATGTCAGCATACCAATGATTGTTAAGCGCATCAATTATGCGCTGCGTGTTGTCCTGTCCTGCACGGATTACATCGCACTTGTCCTGCGACATCTGGTAGCCAACAGAGCTAAATCCGCGCTCCACAGACGAGTTTACGAAATTGAGGCTCTGCTGCAAGGAGTTGGTCTGTCCTTGTATTGCGAGCTGGTTCTCATAGCCCATCTTGGTGATGCTATTCTGCGTGTTGCAGCAACAATTCTGGATTGCCTGGATAACTGCCGCATCACCTCTCTCCGCTGCGTTGATTACGCGCTCTGCCGAGAAGCCTACCTTGCCGCTAACGTTGTCAATAGCGGAGCGAACAGCGCACACGCCTTGCTGCAACTGGTTGAAGTCACAATTAAGGTTCGCGCCCAGTGTGGTCAAAGCATCGTTATTACCCTTGATTGCCTGCATCAGCAAGTCGGAGTTGTGGTTGTCCGCCATCTGCGAGCGCAAAGATTGGATTTGGCCCTGTATCTCGGCATCTTGCAGACCATTGCGGTTGTTGCCGAACCCGAAGCCATTGCCACCGAACATGGCGAGAAAAATAAGATACAAAAACGGATTATTCAACCACTGGTTTGCACCTCCAAGGGCACCGTTCATCATAGCTGCCAGGGCCATGGGGTCATTGCCCTTGTTGTTTGCCATTGCCGCATAAGCAAGCGCATCATTACCTCTGTCGCAACAGATTACTTTCTCTACATTGTCCATAATTATGAATGTATTAAGTCGGTCGGGGAATATCCCCCGATAGCGCAAAGGTGGTGACAAGTTGCTTGTGAGTTGCTTGTGAGTTTTGTTTGTTGTTTGTGAGTTACTTGTGAAATGTTTGTCCTATCCACCAATAATGCAAAAAGCCACCCGAATGGGGTGGCCTTTGTTCATTCATAATCATTTTACATCTTCTGGTCCTTTATATCCTCTCTTGATATTCTCTTCGAGTAATGTTTGGTAAAGGTCAAACGTACTACCATCGCGTTTAAGCCAATCATGCAAAATTTGGATAAATTCCTGCATTGCAGGTAAAAATGCCTGCCTACTGTCAGCACCACGTATGCCGTCACGCCATTTCCTATGTCCTGTAAGAAATGTATTTTTCTCTTCGCGTAACATAGTATTTCCTTCCTTGTATTCATCACCTTTTGGCAACTTCTCGCGGAGTGTTTTCTCTATGACTTTATAATATAATTCATATTTCTCATTTGGATTGTCAGTCGGCAACTCAATCAGTTTCTGTAATTCATCTTTAAGGACAACATTATCGTTATCCTTATCAATGAACAAACCGTCAGTCTTTGCCTTGTCGGCATTAAACAACAGCTCCTCAACTTCTCTTGATTTTTTTTCTTCTGATAGAACTTTGGTCTTATTTGTCATATATTCAATTTTTGTTTATACGTTTCAGCCACTTCTCTTATCGTTTCAACCTCGAACGGATTTGTATTTACTCTTTCCGTAGCTTTTTCCGACCTCGGTATTAGAGCACTGTATTCTGCCCAGTTGTTTGTATCATAAGCAATAAGCGCATAAATTAGCGAGGAATGGACGCCCCATTTCTGAGCATACTTTTTTATCATCAGAGGTGCGTGAACATAAGGCTTTATAAATTGCAATTTTGTTGGCGACAGAATAAAGTCGCGAGCAAATTTATCTGCCGCATTTTCATCTGTCAGAAATAAATCACCTTCGTCAGAACTCAAATGCACTTTGTTGAGCACAATGTCATCAAAATCAAACAAAACATGGTATAGCTCATGGAATAGAGAAAACCATAAGGTCGGATAGCGTTTGTTCAAGTCTGAGATAACAATACATGGCTTTCCATTATACTCCATTGTTGCGCCACGTACTTGCATTTTGGGTAATGATGGTTGGTAAATCATCGTCACACCAACAGAATAAAGGGCACGAGCCACGTGATACAGCCCTGTTTCTACGTCTTGCGAACAAGGACGAATCTTCGGCATTATATCCATAAGCCTGTCCCTGTCGTACATATTAGGGTTGTCAATATTCTTAAATTGAGCGTAAGCAGAAATCGTCCAGAAGTCACGCATCTTTTGGTCGTAACTCCTTCTTGTCATACTGTATGCTTTCGTCAGAACTGAAACGATATCTGCATATTCCTTGATTTGCTTGAAGCCAAAGAAATCGTTTATCCTTTGCACATAATTATTATCAGTAAAGAACCCTATCTTATTAAGTGTGTCTATGCTGAAATATTCGCAAAGGACTGCCGTATCACGTACATGGCAAATTTCACTAACATCTTTTGACTGAAGCGTATCAGCATTTGCGTTAAGAAAATCGTTCATCGAAACGCCGATAAATATAGCAACCTTCAATGTATTCAGAACGCTTGCACCAGTATAATTGCCCTTTATTATTTTATCAAGGGTCGCAACGTCCATGTCAAGCATCTTCGCTATTTTGGTTTTGCTTAGCCCGACCCTTTCTTGCTTACGAAGGAACAACTCCTCTATTGACAGGCAGGATATGTCATCTGTTGCTTCAACAGGTGGCACAAACACCCCCTTCATATACTCTTTGTATAAATCGCTCATAGCCTATTATTTTCTGCAAAAATACAAATATCCATGCGATATAGCAATATTTTCACCGATTATTTTCCGCTATTGGCTAGGAAACGGATTTCCTCACCTCCTCCCTCATCACCCGTGCAGCCAGCCCCTTAAGCCTGTACCTCGCACTATTCTTAAGCGAATTAACCCTCTGCTGACTCATGCCGCTAAGGAATGCAATATCACCCTCGCTCATACCAAGCTCCATCAGCACGTCCACAAGCACCACGCGCGCCACCACACACCGCTCCGAGCGACAATTAGCAAGCGCGTCAAAGTCAAGGCCGCTGGCTTGCATCACGGCTTCAACTGCACAATCAAAAATCTGTTGTAATTGTTCCATTGTTCATAAGTAATTTCGTTGTAAATAATTAAGCACAAAGGCAAGCACGGGACACATCACCATGCGCCCATGCTTGCCACAACAACCCAACAAAATCACTTATACTTACTATATATATGGTAATAGAGCAACACGCCTATTACTATGATAAACAGACCGCCAACGGCCCGAAGCCTCCACCTTGCAGGAGGCTTCTCAACCTTTGTCACCGCATCACGCACCGTAGCCTTGTGGCTTGTGCGGTCTGTTCTGTGTGTGCGGCATGACACATGACTGCTCGCACTAAGAGCGTCCTTGTTGTGATAAACGCTTCTGTCGCGATACACATACTTCGTCAGCACCTTGCCAGCTGTGTCCACCACAACATAGGTAGTCATGCGCTCCGCTACACTGTCCACGCTTTCCATTTTGGAAACAGTCACAACCGTATCGCGCACCATCACACTGTCGGTCTTATACACTATCAGCGTGTCGTGCGTGCGCTCCATGCTCTGCACCACCTTGCGCGCGCAACTGCTGTGCAAGACAACTGCACAGATAATTACGATTAAAAAACCACCAACTCTACGCATATTCTTGATTATATTTGTTATCTTTGCAGTGTTTAATTCCCATATAAAAGAGGCACTTCCTAAAAGAAGCTCTTAACTGCCACACGGAAAAACTCGTGCGGCAGTTTTTTTACACGAATTTGCCATAGGCAAAGTGGTTCACCCGATTTAGCCAGCCATTCAAATACACCTTTTGGCTCGGATTCTTGGCAACAATAGCCTTGTAAAAAGATATTCTGTCCTGCTTCAACGCTCCGAACAATGGCAGCGGACTACGCGTATTTACCGCCTGCAAGGTCTGCTTGCCCATGATGCCGTCGGCAGTAGTCTTAACTATCCGCTGCAAGTGCGTTACGGCCGTCTTGACTCCGCTGTTATAGGCCCAGTCCACAAGAATAAAGGCCACACTCTTGTCCTGTATGTAGTCAGCCTTGCACTTGTCCCAGTAGAATTTCTTAAAAATGTACTCCCACTCCGCATCAGTAATGCGTTTCAAGTCCTCAACCGTCTTGTGCTGTCCATACACACTTCGGTAGGTCGCTAATGTCACGCCCTTGTTCGTAGGTCCTCCCTTGTCGGCCTTATTATTAACATAGCCGCCCTCGCGCTCCAGCACGAATGCCGCTAATTCTTTCCAAATTTCCATACGTCTAAACTTATTTTTCTTACCTTTGTAGGTGTTAATATTTTTGTTTTGACATGGTTATGTTGAGGGGTTGGTGCGTTGTGAAACGCGCCAATTTTTATTCAGTTTTGTTCTCACGTTTTTCGCCATACACCTTGGTAATACCAGCTGTAACAAACAAACTTGCCACGCTGCCTACGAAAGCACTAAGCCCCATAAGGTCAGTGTGTATTGTGTTACTATTCATAACTTCCCATATCAGAACAAATGCCACACAGAGCAGCAACACACACCCTATCAGTGTAACTGCGACAAGGAAAAACGCCTTGCTGCTGTGCCCACTGTCCACACGTATCAATTCAGTGATATATTTCGTTAATCTCATAGACTCATTGCTCAGGGTGATTACTGCTTGCACACAGAAGTTGTGGAGGTTGACGGTTGGGACAGCCAAACACCGTGCATTTTTGACTCTCCGCATACTGCTGCTTCACAATCAGTTCTGCTATCTCCTTTTTTAGTCGCGCAAGTTCATCGCGTTGCTCATTAAGCTGCACATATAGCGCATCAATCTTTTTATTCAGTTCTTCTTCGTGCTTCACCTTCTCATCATACAATTTCTGCCATTGGGCAGCATATTGCGTGATATTGTCTGCCTCGGCCTTACCTGCTTTTGCAGAAGCTTCTCTTTTCTTCGCATCGTAAAAAAGAAATATGCCAAGCACTGGTATAGCTACGCCTGTAACGATAGAACTGATAGTTTGTATTAGGTCAGTCAAAATTCGCCCTCCTTTCTTCTTACATAGGCTTCTATCTCTCTCGCCAATTCAACTATCTCGTCTGGCTTTATGTCGTTGCGCGAAGCCGCTATCTTTACGCACTCAATTCTAATTTCTTGCAGTCTGTTCATTATAATCCGAGTTTTGCTTTTATCTTATTCAATAATTCTCTGTCCGCTGCCGTCATTACACCAGCCTTTGCGGTTGTCGCAGCCGAAATGCTTAATGTGCGCGTGCCGCCCGTGGTGAAAATCGGGGTGATTATCTTTACCTCTGTGGCTGTGGAGTTCTGCTCGCGCAGTTCAAAGGCGTCAATTCTGCGGTACACGTCCCACCTCATCAGCCCGTTGCCGCCCGTCCATACAGTCGGCAGCCACACTTGGCTGTAGTTTGTTGCGTTCTCGTCATTCTCGGCTCCCCAGTGCTTGATGCGCAGAAACTTGTCGTAGCCTCCATTCTGGTATATCCACATTTTTGCGCCCAAAATGGTGCGCGGGTTGTCGGCAGAACCTTGCGAGTACACGTAATTTGCCGTAGTCCCCGTTACACTGCTCTGCACTGTCGGGGGCTTGATTGGTGTCATCGGTGTATTCCAGCTGCCCCACTTGCCGCCTTGATAGTAACGGACTGCAATGGTCAAGTTGCCCGTGGTGTTGATTGACGCAATGCTCGTCTTTGCTGAATTGAACGTAATGCTGCCTTGTATCGTCTGCATTAGCACGGTGTCACCAACATTCAGATTAGAGAATGTCACAAACAACGGAATGCCCCAACACTTCACGCGGTGCAAGCCCTGTGCAGTCTCAGCATTGAACGCGTCAAGTTCCTTGTTTAGCTTGTCAATGGTCGTTACATTATCGTGCGCAATGAGCCATTCTGCGGTGTTTGCCAAGGTGCTGCGCTCCTGAGCATTGACAAGACCGCTCTTTATCGTTGAGTAGGGTATGTATTTGTTCTCCCCGTTGTCGTTTATCACGACCATCTCGCTGCCCGTCAGACTCGTGTCCTGCGGTAGCGATTTTAGTACGTCTTTGAGTTTTACTGTTGCCATATTGTTAAGGTTTTATTGTTCCATTATCAGAAGGACCAGTTGTCAGTGGTACTTTAGTCCATGTCATCTGTCCTATATTCGTGTTGTCCTTAATTGTGAATGAGGGCTTTTCTATACTGCCGCTGCCAAGGTCGCTGCTCGTACTGCCTTCTTCTACGAGCCAATAGAAGCTTCCGTTTTCTTCAATACAGCCAGTTAATATGACAGCCTTACCAGTCTTCAGTCTGTAAGTGGATATTGAACTCTTTCCAGATGCCATAGTCGAGTCCTTCTTGTAGAGCGCACCCGAGACACCAGCTTTTATATCTATTATATTCTGATTAAGTACTTGCGACATCTTGTTTATTATATAGAACTTATAATCAAGAAACGCTATGGATTCTGCATAATCGTTTGCATTATTACCATAAGGAGGGAGTGAAAGTGTCCTTTTGTCGCCTATATCGTATGACAATATTACTATCGGGTTAATAACGAAAAAGTTCGGTCTGTAATAGCTTCCTTTAAGAGTAAAAGCCTTATCCCATTCCGTATCATTCGTAACTTGTGTTAGCCCTTTCAGATATGAACCTACAAGCAGCCCGTTCACTTGCCCACTCTCGCAGAAGATATTCCCACGAAACGCATACTTCTCATTCTTCGGGTCAATTATCACGCGGCATTCGTCTTTAGATACACCATACAACCCAACTACATTCGTATCCTTGCCGCCAAGGTCAAAGCCCTCACCGCTCATAGCGATACCTGTAAACTTTCCGTCAGCGTCCTTTGTGCCAAATGCGGCATTCTTCGCGGCCACATAATCCGCACCCAATTCGGTGGTCTGTCCGTCCCACTGACGCACCCATGATGGCATATTTATCTTGTCTACCGCAATACCAACAATGTCGTTATCGCTCCTCGTCCATGCACTTGCAGCCTTGCCGACTTCAAGCTTCGGCTCTGTAACGTAAACACACGGAATAATCGGATGGATTTGCTGAGTAAACTTCTTCATGACTCGGAACAAACAAAGGCAAGTTTCAGGCAAATTGTCAGAAGTCTTGAACGTCACTGTGTGACGAGTCCACGAATATGTTGGCTGGAATTTAACACCACCATCTTTTGGTGTGTCTTGTTCCTTTCCGTCCACAATCATTTTTTCTGTGGTATCAATCATTGTAAGGCCATTTTTGTCCCATGTCCACAGATAGGTATAGACAGGTCGCTCCACGATTGTACCAAGTAAATAAAAAGATAGCGTGTACCACGTAGATGGTGATATTTGATTTTTGACATTCTGCTGGAAAAAGTCAACATCAATTTCTTTAATCAGTGATTCTACATTCACTTTTTGCTCAGTTTCTACCTTTATCGCCCCATGTCCGTCCAACCCCTCGTCCCTTGTGCCTTCCAACGCAAAGGTCTTGTCTGGATTTGGCACATTATCAAACGTTTCTTGCTTAAACTCGGTATAGTCAAGCAAGTTGGGACGCATATCCTGCCCGTCCGCACCATCTTTTCCAGGCTCACCATCTTTCCCAGGCGTGCCATCTTTGGCCATATAGCTCACGCTGTAAGAGTACGTGCCATCGGGCCATTTCGTGCGCGTCCACAGATATTTGCCCACTTCCGATGGCGGCACGCTGTTTAGCCATGTCCCCGTTGGCGCATTAACTCCGCTGCTGCCTATCTGATAGGTCACATTGCTTTTGCTGTTCGCACCCCACTTAATCACCACCTCACTGCCTATCGTCACAACACCCGTTTTGGGGTCGTAATCTATCGCACCTTGCCCAAGGCTAAAACTGCCGTTCTCGTTAAAATGGTAATTATATTTTCCGCTATTGCTGTTAAGTGATATTATTGTACCATTTTGCAGATACAAACCAAATCCACCACCATCAGGTATACGGCCTAAACTTGCAACTATCTTGCCCGAAAACGACTTAGAATTGATACCATTAAGCAAGTCAATGGTCGGCACACCGATTTCAGTGGCATGGAGGTATATAGCACTCTGTCGGCTCGTGTCGGTCGTATTGCCATATTGCACAATCTCGTCACCAGCCGCAGGCAAGTTCATCGGCACATCGTTGCTCTCCACAAATTCCGATTCTTCTTCCTGCTTGATTTCGCCCACAAACTCGCTTGCCATGACGGTAAACCAGCCCTCCTTCATGTTTGCGCTCTCAATCTTCACCCAATAGCCCTTTATTCCCTTTGTCTCGCCATCAGAACCTACCTCCACACGCTGGCAGCGTATAAGGTCATTCTTCACAAAGCCGCCATATCCGTGAGTGGCTTCGCCTTCAAGCTTAATGAGGTAATATTGGTTTCCGTGTTCATCGGTGCGCAGACTCACTTCCTTCACCTTGCCGCACGCCTGGCTGATACCGAGCGAACCGCATATCGCACGCACTTGGTCTATTATCAGCTCATGCGCAATAAAGGCTTTTCGCACCTTTACATTGTCTATTTCCAGCGTATATTCGGGGCTTTCTTCCGAGCCGCTGTTGAATATCTTCCACCCATGACCCATGAAGTCCGAAGCAAAGTATTCTTGCATCTCGCACACCACCTTGCCGAAAGCGTTAAGCACCTTGTTTCCTGTGCTTCTTGCGCTCCCTACAAATCCGTTGAACCATGTGCTAAGTAATCTTGCCATATCTTTTATGTTAATTCTTCGTATTCTGTTATGCCGTCGGCAGCACCAACATTGGTCGAAAATGCGTCTATTCCTTTGTTGAATGTTATCTTTCCGCTCGCTTCATCATCGCCCACCTTTGACAGGAAGTTCAGATAGCCATATCGCGAAATTTGGTTCAACAGAATAGTGCTTGAAGTCCCTTCGCCTGTCGACGCGTCCATCATTGTTGGCAACTGCCCGACACTTCTGTTGACGCTTACAGCCTTCTTGTCATCTTGCAATGATATTTCTACCAGGGGTATCAGACTGTCTTCTGACTCTGTTATCTTCAAATTGCTTATAAATATACTCGACGCAATACCTAAATCCGAAGCTTCGTCAATCTCCATTCTGTCGCCCTCTTTTATGTTTGTGTAGATACTTTTCGCGCCTAAACTTACATTCGCATCATGCTGCCTGGCTATCCACAAATTATCTACCACTGGTGTATACGAGAATTTTGTCTTGTCGTTCTCCTTTAGGTAGAGCAACGCGTATTTGAGCAAGCGTTGCGAAGCTGCCTTATAGTACACGTCGGGCATCTTGATATTCAGTATCACAAACTCGTCGCCACCTGCTATCGGACTTTGAGAGTTCGGATATAGGATATTCAAATCGTTGTCCGATTTCCTTATTATCGTCAGCTTGTACTTGTTGCCGTCTCGTATGCAGTTTTTTATGTCAAATGTACGGCCAACACACTTCCCACTTTTCAAATAGATGTTTGGCGTTTCCGACCCCGTGCGGTAGTCCCAAATATTAAAGCCTACGTCCTTTATCCACACAAAGGTTTCTGAAGCTTGCCCTGTATTATAGTCGCTGTCGCCGTTGTCCTCTATTTTGGACGATTTTGCCACTTGATTCAACTTGCCGTTGTCGCCATCGTCCAACACAGGATATATGCCAGCCTTGTTCAAATCTTCTACCGTCATATCCTCTATTGAAGGATAGACGTTGTAGTCGGTCACTTCATTGTCTGTGCCATCAATGTACACACTGCCCTCTCTAAGACCAACTATCTTCTTTTGAGGACTTTCTATGTACACGTCATTGCTCGTCACTATAAGTTTGTAGCCTTCATAAGCCTTGTCCACATAACCGCAGTCTGTCTTTATCTCTCCGTCCTTGTCCGTTTCTTTATCTCCAATCGGAAAACCTGGGAGCATAAGCCTCGTGATTGCCATGTTATTTGGATAATTGGCCGATGTCATATCTCCTTTATGGGTATTGACTATATAGTTGTAGTTCAAGGCTGAAGTACCTCCGAATGACAAGGTGACTTTTCCTTCAGGTCTGCGATTGCTCATGTAGTGCCAGAATGCTTCGTCTACTACGATGTACCGATAAGTCGTCTTACCCTCGTATTCCCATTTCCCAACAGTGGCATATACTACCTTGTTACCATCGTAAGTTATCTCCAATGTAGGGTGCATGTATTTGATAAATTTGTCGAAGTCCTCGTATGAACCTCTGGGAGGTGTTTCAGTTTTGCAACTATATGACAATCCGTCTTGCGCCCATTTGTCGTGCAAAGTCAATGTCGTTACATACCACTTCGTTCTATCAAAGACAGTCAAGGTCATCTCCAGGTCTGTCGGTACCACATACTCTCGCATTATTTTCATGCACAGGTATTTGTAGTAGTTTGTTGGCACATTGGTCGTGTTACCAAAAGCACGCAAACGGGTTATTACTTTCTGATTGGTGTCGGAAGCACGAGTTATCGACAACAACCCACGGCCTATGCCACAACTGAACACATGGTCTATATTATTTGACGTAGTGCCTATCGTGACTGTCCTGTCGCGGATAATGAAATTGGTCTTGAAAGTGGTGTTTACAAGCAACAGCGCGTCCCAAACTGACTGATTGCTGATACTTATTTGTATGTCCTTGCGAGAATCTTCATAGGTCTTGTCTATCTGGATAGTCCACACATTCTCGCCATAAACTCTGTCAAGGTTGGCTTGTATTCTTTCTGCAAGGTTCTTTACGCCCTCGCAGTAAAACGAAAAGGTGGGGAGCGCGGTCCAGTGTATGTTGTTGTCCTTCTTCACCACGTCGAGGAAGTCGCATCTTACAAGTTCGTCTGACACGGACATGAACTGCACGTTTTCATACGCAAAGGCATTCTTTGAACCGTTCCTCGAGCATTGCTTCTTCGACGATGGCAACACATTGAGATAAAAACGTTCAAGTCGGTAATCTATATAATCACCGATTTCAAAATTTATAGGCGCATGGCTCTCAAACGTGATAGTCAAGGAGCAGCTGCCCATGTATTCGCCGTTGTATTCAACTCTCTTGGTAGTCGCCTTTACCGTCTTGCCGTCAGAGCTGTATACCTTCCACTCTCTTGTCATATCTTGTCTGTGATTATATTGTTGCCCTTGTCGTCTGTTATCAGATTGCCGTTCTCGTCTACAATATAGGTGTAGAAGTCCTCGTACATTCTTTCATACTTGGTCAAGTGAAACTTTAACGTGTATTCTACAATATCTCCAGCCACAGGGTCTGAAAACGTGTCTATATCTGAAATGCCCGTGAAATAGCAAGCACCCCAACCTTCTTCCGCATAAGAGCAATAGACTGCAAGAAAGCCGCTGCGCAGATAGTTCAAAAGTTGTATCTCCGTGTTTGTCCATGAGCCTTCCTTGCCTTTATAGCACAACTTGACCTCAAAATCCGCGCCTCCGAAATGCAAACCGTCTGTGGGTATGTACACGTCCTCTCCTTCGGTGTCTTTCCACTCGTTTTTAGGCAGCTCTTTCGTCTCCCACGATGGCATAGTCACCTCCAAAACGCCAGAACTGAAGTTCTTGGCGAGGCTCTTCCGTATTTTCTTGGTGTTTACCACCAACAGGTCGTATTTCGCAGTCATATCATTCTCTTTTTACGCAAAATGCCCGATTTGGTGGCACTTCTGTTTCACCAAAACGGACATCTTAACCACTTTGCAAATATACAAATTACATTGAATATATGCAATCAGACGGAATAATTATACATTCTCAGAAATCTCCTCGTTGACTTCTTCTTTCGTCTTTACTTCGTCAATTATTTTCTTGTTCTCTTCGTCAGTGACTTCCTCTGACTCTCTTGTTTTCATGTAGTGGTCCACAATCTTCAAGATGTCTTCTGTAACGTCTGCGTCAACAATGTTTGAAGCACAATAAACCGACGTCACAAAGGCTACTGCGGCATTTAAGTCATCTTCGGTACGTTCCTCACCGAAAACGCATGAGTACAACAGGGTGTGTCCCATCGTGCCAGGAGCATAGCCTATATACCACTGCTTCGACACGGCATATACGGTGATAACACCTGTCTCTTCGTCAAGCATGTACAGAAAATTGTCAATCTGCACGTTCTTAACCTCTTTCTTCTCGGCATTTGCTGCCTCATTCTGCTCGGCATTTACTGCCTCGTTCTTTTCTTCTGTCATTTCTTCTTTATTTTATAGTTAAACAAATCATACGCCATCGCCAGCGACATCTTCAAATTCTGCGTCATCTTGCAGCTTCCATGCCTCCAGCGACAGCTCATTGGCAGTATAGGCTTCCACCTCTTCGCTGAAGCCGTACACCTTGTATTCTATGCCTGTCGCTGACCTTCTCCTGTTCTGGCCGCCAAAGCCCAGCTTTGTCATGGCCCTGCCAAAGGCAACTTGCGTCACGTCCTCAAAACTGTTCTCATTGCAGAATGTTTCAAGGCTCTTCCTCATCGCGGCAGAGGCCACCCATCTCGGACGTTCGCCCTCAGCTCTCGGCGATGATGAAAGATGAAGGTGCATGACCCATGCCAAAAGTGGGTTGCTCATACCGATTGACATCAATTTCTGACGCTCGCCGTTCTCACTCCTCGGGAACTTGTAGCCATGTAGCTTCAAATATCTGCCACCCCTCACTATCCAGTTCAGTATGCCAGGGTATTCTTCTTTCAGTTCCTCACCAAGGCTCTTGTTCTGCAAATGCTCTGGTATCGTCTCATTGAATATCAAATACAGGAAACGTCTGAAAAAGCCATAGCTCTTGTCACTCGTCACTGGCAGATTGTTGAAGTTGAATATCTGCCATGGCACATTGGTTATTGTGAACACATTGCCCCTCAAAAATCTCGCGTGCTGCTCCTCACCACTGATATAGCTCTTGAAAGCCGCCTCCTTGCCAAACAGCTCCCTCTCACTTACCTCACCACTGTAATTTATATATTTGCCCACAAGCTGGCATCTGGCACGCATGCCCTCGTCACCATCTTTCAATATCGCACCAATACCCATGGTGCTGATATTTTCCGCACCATAAACACCACGCACAACGTCGTTTATCACGCTCTTGCCATTAGAACCATTGCCATACAAGGCCAAACAGTTCTCCACCTTAGCACCCATCTCACGCCTGTTCATGGTCGTCAAGCCCAAAAACATCTGCAACAACAACCTGCTGTTCTTCTCTGGCAACACCTGCTTCAAGAAACTCTTCCACAACGGACAATCTGCCTTGGGGTCAAAGTCGTAGTCGTGCAAATACACCACGTCCCACTGCTTGCCAAACGGCCTTATGTCACCCGTCGTCATGTCTACAACGCCATTGCGGAAAGCACGTATGTTGAACCTCGGGTGCAACTCTCGCTCCATCTTTACAGCCAAACGTACCTGCTCACGCAACATGCCCATCTTTGAACGGACACCTGCATGGACACTCATGCGCTCTGTCAACTTCACCAAACTCCAATACAACAAGTCTGAATCCACTGGCTCGTATATCTTGCCGTTGAAACAATAATAACGACCACCAAACCACGCAAACATACTGTGAGCATACGTCTGGTATATCTCAAAACCTAACATGGCAGCACGAGCGGCGTAATTCTCACTCGCAGAACATGCTAACTCCCACCTCGGAGCATCACTGTTCTCTACCAAGTCTATCAACAACATTTCTCTATCTATCATACGTTAAATCCTTTAACATATCAACCTTTCTGCCAAAACAGCTGACAAATACCGATTTTCCGAGCTTTTTCTGCCTCCAAAAAACACCATTTTTCAACCATCTCGCAATTATTCAAAATGGAACACTTTTACTCTCACAGTGTGGAAAAACAGAACACTTTGACACTCAAATTATTCCCATTTCCGCACTGAATGTTTAATAGTACCCACCCCGTTAATACCTCGCACTTTCCTTGCAAGCCAAAATATAACCCATGGATAACTATGCAAATATACATATTTTATTCAAAACGCCCAAATATCAAGGATTTAGAGTTTTTGACATATACACTAAAACATACACTAATATGCTCCTCAACTTACATTTCGTTGTTTTTTACCATGAGTGTACCTTTTTATAAAATGAACGATTTACCCGAAAATCAAGAAAACACAAAACACAAGAAAAAATAGAAATATATAAGGTACGAAAAATTAAAAAAAATAGACGGGAGGTGACATTCTTTCGATACGCCCGCACAAAAGGGGGCGGTATGGGGTCTTTTGCTATGTTTTGCCCCGTTTTGAATTGTCGTAACACCTTGAAAGTCAGATATTTGCTATATTACGCGTATAATATAGCACAAAGCGCGCTTTGTCGCTTGTGAGGGGTCGCGAATGTCCGTAACAGACAAACACAAAGCACACAAGCAAACAACACGACACGCCCCAATCACGGCTAAAATACACGTACCTTTGCGCTTGTGCTTTGCTCTCCTTGTCTGTCTGTCTCTTTGTCTCTTTGTCTGTCTGTTTTTCCTTTCGTTCTCGTCCCGTTTTGCCTGAACACCCGTGTTAATAGTCGGTTAAATTCATACATAGAACGTTAAACAGAAAGATATTGGAAAAATAGTTGTTTGTTTATTTGGTGCATATTTATTTAATGCGTATCTTTGTAGTATAAAATAAAGGTTGAAGCGTCAACCGCTGCAAAGTACTTGTACATTGCAGTAAAGGAGTAAAAAAGTGCCTTGCATGGCTGCAACCATGCAAGGCACGGAAAACTACCGAATCGGCAGCGTCGTAGCGACGTTGCAAAGGTAGTATTTTATTTCCGTACTTTGAAATATTGACAAACTAAATACTACAAAATTATGGATAATGTAAAGACTTTAGGCACACTTAAGAAAGGTGCAGTAAACGAGTTAAACAGCTATTTTGCAAAACCCACCGAAGTATTTAAGGCCCTCCGAGAGATAGCAAAAGACAAAGATAGTAATTTGTACGCTATCCTTTGCGAGTTGGGCGTAAAACCCTCAAAAATAGGGTTTGCAAGTTTCGGCCGCTTTTGCGTTGATTTCTGCGGAAATGCTGAAATAGTTTGTGAGACTGTAAAAGTAGTAAACGGTGTAACTTACAGAAGCTACACACTTTGCAACAAAACACCTCAAAGCTACATTACTATTTTAGTGCAGTTGTTGCGCGAAAAGAGACAACGCGAAAGCAATGCAGTAAAGTGGCTGAAACACTTTGAGGCACGCACCGCAAAGGAAGCAAAAGCAACCGAAAAGCGAGAAAAAGCACTTGAAAAACTCGCTAAAGAGTTGCAAAAATGTGGTTTGCCCGCTGAAATTGCAAGGGCGAACGCTGAAAACATTTTGAAAATTGCTTGAATTTGTAGACCTCCCATTTTTTGGGAGGTCTATTTTTGCCCTATATGGTACACGGATTCCGTTCGATTCGGAATTAGGGCACAACATATTAAAGCACTTACAAAGTGCTTAAAGGCGTGCAAAATGCACGCTGCACGACTACAAGCCGCAATTTGTTGGCATTTTAGCCGCGTTGGCTAATAGCTTACAAAGTGCGTGCAGATGTAGGATTTACGGCCGCGTTGGCTACCTACTTATGCACAAACTTTGGCAAATTGTATGGAGGTGGTACGGCAAATTCGCTCTTTGACTTATTGGACAAAAAAATATTGGTTTGCCTGTAATGTATACAGGCGCGCACGCACTCGCTTAAATAGTTCGGGGTGCGTGCCGAATCTTCGTAACTATTCGCGTGCTATTTTAGTGCGTTGCTGGCCGTTTTAGATAGGTTGAATCAAAATACATAATTACAGACGCATCTGTAATTGATTCGGGTAATTTTGACGGCTTTATACCTTCCTATTTTGTACACAAAATCCGAAAGGAACAAAAGTACACGCGCCCAAATTGGGCCGTATGGTAAAAATAGGGCAAAACTTTTCCCTCGTGTAGGGGTTTTAGGCCGTGCCTTATGGCAAGGAACGGACAAACGACGAAATACAAAGAGAAACGAGTAATTTTTTTTGGTGGAATGGTTAACCACCTGACGTAACACGTACGCACGTGGAAACGCGTGCATACGTGCAAGTATTAACCAATAAAATTTTAGAATTATGAAAGCTATTGCTATGCTCAACTATGTGACAAAAAACAATGACGTTAAAGGATTCGTTGCGACTGAAGGAAAAATGCGTGATGAACTGCAATTTGACCTCGTTTGCGGCCGCCATTACAACGATAAAACGGTCTTTTTTGTCACCGAAAAACCGCTTGACGGATTTTTGTTTTGTCAGGCCGATGCAGTATTTGCAAAAGGCGATAAAATCGTCTTTGCGTACATTATTGAGGATTAAAAGGCATTCGGGTGTTTGATGCACCCGAATGCTACGAAAATCAAAAAACCAATGATATGAAAGATTTAGTACTTCTTATTTCTGTAATAGCATTTGCAATCAGTTTGTTATGCTGTAATTTCCTCGCCATTGTGGCAAGTTTAATCCCATTTTTCAGTGCCTTCATACCAGAGTTGTATGATGGCGCAAAAGAGGAAATGCCGTAATTCTATCGCCTGCAATTTGGTTTGTAGGCGATAGCTTTTTATCAACCCTATAAAACCCATAAAAATGAAAGCTACATTAAAATTCAGTATCGGCAATGTTGTAATGTCTTCACGCTTAATTGATGGCGATTATCAATTTAATGGAGACGACTCCCGATTTAACCATCACTACCGCTTTCAGGTAAGAATCCAATTTAACAAGAAGGTAAGATATTTCTCTTATTGGACCTCATACAATGATTGGAGAAACGGGAAAGAAGAACTTGACGAGTCCGACTACATGAACGCATTAAATTGCGTATTTTCGGACTCATACGCTGCACAGTGTTCATTTAAGGACTTTTGCAGCGAGTTCGGTTATAGTGATGATAGCATCAAAGCCTTGAAAACATACAAGGAATGTAAGCGAAATGCTGAAAGACTTAATAAACTATTCAGCGGTTTGGATTTATTGTCGGTCCAAAACGAACTCGAAGAAATGATGTAAAAAACCGACACACCTCTTGCAAGGTGTGTCGGTACATTGTTTAACTACTTAAAACCAATAAAAATGAAGATTTTTAAGGAAGAAAGTCTGCGCTACTTCGAGTTTTGGAGTGGCGCTAAAGAGAACGCTAAAGAATTGTCAGGCGAACAACTTGACAACCTTGAAACTATTCTTGAAGATGCCTATCCCGATGGAATAGACGCAACCACATTAAATGACTTGATGTGGTTTGAATTTGATACCATCAAAGAATGGTTGGGTATCGAGGACGACGAAGAAGAAGAATAATAATAATAAAAACAGGGTGCGCATTGTCGAAAGTGCGCACCCTGCAATTTATAAACCAATTAAAACAAACCAATTATGAGAATTAAAATGAATCTTGAGGAAGTTGTTATCAGTGTGGCCCAAAAACAAGGTTGGGCCGTCACTATCGAACGAAAGGCTGAGACAGACACCATTTTCGATTTTGAAAAATTCACGCCAAAAGGACAGGATTTTAATTTCTCTGTCCGCACCCGTAACAATAGCCTCGGTTTGCTTATTGATAATATCCTTGATTATTATCAGAACTACGACCCAGACTATGAAGCATATCTATGGATTGGCCCTGACGGGCACGGAAAAAATGGTGCGCCATACCACATTGCGGATATTGTGGAGGACATGGAAGCTGCCGCTGAAATGGTGTATCAACTTTACGATGCTCTCAGAGATGTCTACGACGCATAAGCAATGGAAAACACCTGCCAAGTGTTTAGTGACTTGGCTGGTACACAAACCAATTAAACCAAATATTATGACATACGTAGTTAATAACAGCGAATGTGGAGACAAGAATTTCAAAGTGTACCTGTGGACAGGTGCAGGCTACAATGTAGCCATGTTTGAAGTCTTTGCATTTGACGAAGAACACGCATTGGAGTGCGTATTAGCGTATTGCGAGGAAAAAGCCCTTTGTGGGCTGTATTGCACAGACGAGGACTTGAACGACTTGTCTGACGAAGAACGGGACGAACTTTATTACTACATCGACCCCACAAGGGAAGATAAAAAGGCATTCCCTGCATACGTCCTTCTTGAAAATCTTATGATTGAAAAGGTTGCATAAAGCAACCTGCGTAGTGTTTAGTAGGCTGTGCGGCTTATTGTCGCACAGCTAACTTTTTAACCACTAAAAACAAAAACCAATTATGAAAAATTTATCAGAACTCAGCACAAGCGAACTGCTCAACGTAATAGAGGATAACGAAACCCTGTCAAACAGGCTTTACGAACTCATAGAGCAATCCGCTATGGATTGGGTAGGCGAAAAATTAGAAATCCTTAGCAACTCTCTTAAAGATTGGAGCATAGGTTTCTATAATTACAACTTCCTCGATGTCGTTGACTACGAAAAGTTTGTGGACTCACTCGTAGAGTATAAAGGAATTTTCGGCCTGTCAGACAAGGCTGACAAACTATTGTCGCACTGTCTGAAACTGCGATGGAGCAACCTTTTCGATTACTATGCCGAAAGGCTGAAAAATTTAATCCTCGATGAGGAATTTAACAGCGAAACGGATATAGACTACAACAATATGGAGGACTACGCCGAAATATACGCTGACCAATTCGATGACTACCTAATCAATGACAATGGCGAAATTATCCAGCAAACCATTGTCGGACATGTAGCATAACAATGCTTGGGCGTATTTGCACACGCCCAAGCAACGATAAATTTTATTAACCACTAAAAACAAACCAATTATGATGACCTACAACGAAAACTCATGCAAAATCTTCTCTACAAACGAATTGTTTTATTTCGACAAAACAAACTCTTTGTTGTTACAAGTCAAACTTGTAGAAACTGTTTTTGAACGTGACAAAGAGTCGCTGGAGACAGTACATGCACGAACCCTCGCAAAGGTTGTAGACAGCGACAAAATTGTCGAAATTGACGAATGCGATGTCTATAAATCAAGACTCGATTTTGAACACGACAACCATGCTGAAAGTAGACTATGCAATCCGTTCAAAAAACTTACAGAATTGTTTGCAAGCGACGTCTTTTGGACATTCCAAAATGGTTGCCCTGTCAAACAAAATGTGCAGGATATAAGAGTTGTCAGATACGACTATTCTAAATACGAATTTGCAAGTGACGAATTTCCCGAACACGTCTACCAAACAAAAGAAGAATGCCTCTCTTACAACGAATACAAAATTGTCGACGAGGAAGGAACTCGCACAATAAAAGGTTGTAATGCACTGCTTCAGTTGACAGACAAGCAAAAGGAACTCGTAGAGCAGTTTGAGCAGCTATGCAAAAAAATGCAAGACGAGGGTATTTTGCTCGCAAGTAATTGCTGCGAAGCATTCAGAGCATACAACGTGCGCGATTGTCAAGATTACGAGTTCTACTTCACAAACGAAGCATCTGAAGATTTTGAGCAATGCGACCGAGATTGCGGACGATACGTAAACGCAAAAAACATCTACGAGAGCGGAGACGATTTTGAACTATACATCAAACGCAAGTAATCCAATCCTGCCAAGTCACTAAACACTTGGCAGGTACATAAACCAACTAAAACCAATTATTATGAAAGAAGCTCTGTTAAAGACATTCCATTTGAACAATCGCGACTACCTTTCAATGCTACAAAGAACAAAACACGCAATAGTCGACTTTGTGGCAAGCTGTGGCTATTACTACGATTTCAAAAAGTATTATCCAAGACTTCTGACGAAGCATAGCAATACCGAATGCGTCGTTATTCGCAGTATCGCAATAAACGATGGCGTAGTGTCCCTGTTCGATGAGTACAATCGGATATATCCCTTAGACGATTTCGATTTTCACGAATTGAACAGTCTATTAGAGTTCATCGCCACATACGAATAAAAAAGTGCGGCACTACATTGTCGTAGTGCCGCATACTTCTTAAACCAACTAAAACCAATTAACATGAAAAGTTTATTAGAACTATCCGAAGAACATCGTCAGATGCTTAACGACATCTCCGACAAGGACATGTGCGCCATCGAAACGTTCTTGCAACATCGCGAAGGGAACACCTACTATTTCCGTTCAGCTGTCAAACTGCACGACATTGTCAACAATTATTGCCAGCAATACACTTACAGACAAGTTAAGGAATGACGCAATCTCATCTATCAATGAATATTGCAAAGAACTTGACTTCGACGGAGTTCTCCGCCTCAACAATCCTATACAAGGCTACAACGTCCACACAAATGAGCCTATTACCATTGTGGGTGTCCGTATCGGCACAGACAACGCTTCATTAAGTGTTGAAGCGAAAGGATATATCATTGATTATGCCTACGAATTACAGGACGCTGACATCAACTCGCTACTTTCCATTTCCGTAGCTATTATGGACGGACTAACTTATTAAAAACTCTCTCCCATTGTGGCATTTGGTTGCCACATTGGGGCATCTCAAACCAACTAAAATCACGTACAACGCCAAAAATGGCATTGTCGCACGCCCTCCGTATTACAAAAACAACTATATTTGCAATTAGTACAGATAAAGAACAACGCTGATAATATTTTTCATTCTATCATTAGTGGTGCGGATTTACTTCCATGCCACTAACCATGTTTAACCAATTAAAGCCAATAATGAGATATTTTTTTTATTACGCGTCTGTTGCCTATATACAGGATACCTATAACAAAAGGTTCTTGGATAAATTTAGAAGTGAAGGAGATTATCGTAAGCTACTACTAATAGCTGAGACCTATGACTCATACGGTGCCATAGACTTGAAATACACCTATAAAAGTGCTACGCATAACAATGGTGACACTTTGCTGATAGAAGATGATCATTACGCTTTGACGTATAATTCTTCAAATGGCGGCACCTATGAGTTGTTTCGCAAGGAGACAGGAATAGGACTCCGTAACTATATTGCTCAAAACGGATTACCTTCTGAGGTATCAAAGGACATTGAAGAGTTGGCAAAATCGCACTCAGAACCGACCCCAAAAATTAAGGCAAAGGAAATCGTTAGCGCCATTTTCAAGTACGGGCTGTTAAGCGCATACGAGGCGTGCGAGCTAAAAGAGGAGTACAAAACCCTATCCGACAAAAAGAAAAAGTATAAAGGCTGGACCACTGAGGAGAAATACCTTAGTGATAACTGCATCAAGCCCATAGCTTATGGCATGATTATCTGTGGCGCACTATGCGCCATCTGTTTTCTCGCCAGCATTGGCTCTGTATTTCTCGTCTCCGCCTGTGAGTGGGGTGGTTCAGCAGGCTATGCAGCACTTCTTACCATCGTCCTTTACGTAGCCTCCATTTACTTTCACCAGAGGTTCTATTGGTACGAAATGCCTAAGTATAACATCGAATACAGATAACACACACCATCATGACTATAATTACTATTATTTGCATCCTTATTATTGCAACTCTCTTTTTCGGTGGTCTCTGGTATATTGCAGTACTCATCATCGGCATTCCGCTCGCCTATGGCTTGCACAAACTGCTCATGATGGTATTCGCAGGATATTTTGAGAAGAAACTTCGGAAATATTGCAAAAAGAAAGGACTGGCTTTCGACCAAGACGAACTGCCCGACTAAACCGCTTGTCGAGAAAATCCATCACTTGTGTTGCTACAAGTGATGGTACTATTACCAATAAAACCAATTCATGAAAACAACCCTTTATGAAGCATACAGGAAAAAATACCCTAACTATGCAGATAAAACCAAAGAAAGGTTCGTAACCTCCACAGGGTGTGATTTTACTTGGGGCAACATGACCAAGTCTAACCTTTACGACTATGTCAGCTATCTAAAGACGGTCATGGCCAAGTCGTCAGCACGCACAATGTGCGCAATGCTAAAATCTGTCTTGCGCACCTACGAAGATGAGATTACGCTACCCAAAAATTGGGAAGATTCCATCTACGTCAAAAAGGAGGCTTCTCAGCAAGTATTCCTCTCCGACGACGAAATAAAAATGGTTTCTAACTACAACCCAACAACCGAAAGAGAGCGCATCGTAAAAACAATGTTTCTCTTGGGTTGCCTTACAGGGGCAAGACACTCCGACTTCTTGAAGTTCTCTAAAGCAAATATCACGCAGGAGGGCTTTTTAAGATACGTGTCCATCAAGACGCACATCGAAGCTATTGTCCCCATAGCACCTATGGTTAACAGGCTGATTGACGACTTGTCTGCCATCAAAGACACTTCTATGGCCGACACCACATTCAACCGCATATTACGGGATATTTGCCAAAGTGTGGGCATCGACTCCGAATGCACGCTTTACAGGAGGGGCGAATTTTCCACGTCCAACAAATGTTGCTTTGTGTCATCACACACTGCACGCAGGTCTTTCGCCACAAACCTCTACCTTAGAGGGGCTGACCTTTACTCCATCTCCAAAATGATGGGACATTCATCTGTCGACATGACAGCTGGATATATTTGTTGCGGACTACGAAACCTCTCTCCCGAAGTTAAAGACTATTTTGAACAATTTTGTTGAACCACAAAATCAAAACAACATGTCAATATCAGACCTTAAAGAAAAAGAAGCTCTCTACGAGGTAGTAGAGCCTCGCTATTTTGAAAAAAGTGTTTCGCTCTCCGAGGAGGACGAGCAAGGTTCTATATACGATTTCTTGAAAGGAATCGGCACAGAAGAATACACTGAATGGCTCGCCGAGCACGAGAGCGACTACTATTTTCAGGTAGTCCGCGTAGACGGCTCTTTTTACGCTGTCGCCTATGAAGATTATACAACACCTGCATGGGCAGTCGAAATAGAACCTGTAAAATAGTGTAATATGGACAGACAACTAATGTTTTATTTCGGAACGAACGGGAGCCGTGATTATGTCCCCATTCCTGTTCGAGAGGGGGACATCTTGCCACTTTACCCTGAACACGATGCATGGGAAAATTTAGAACGCACCTTGTCCAATTTAGCAATAAAAAAATATACTTTTTTCCGTGGCTATTTTCTGGGCACAGAGTGGACACTGTATCTCAAACCATGGTCGGTAGATGATGGAAGATGCGGAAGTTTTACATCTCTATTCTGGGAGGGGGCGCACACCATTGAAGAAATTGAAGCTTTTATAAAGAAAACTCCATTTTTGCAGCGTCAGTTTAGTAAGCCTATTGATACAAATAGATTTTGGACGGTGAACCAGGCTGGCACTTAAAAAAGCCCCACCTTCATGGGGGTGGGGCTTACCACGAGATTTAACTCTCGACTCTTTATCTACAAGTTGTATCAATCAAATCAATTTTATCACTAAAAAAATCAGAAATTATGACGACCAATTTATCTTTATCAAAGGTCTTTGACACACTCGTAAAACGCGAAGATGGCATATTGCTTTGCAAACGCAGCGAAATCTATTGTGGTGCATTCGGCTCTCAACTCTGCGATTGGGACATATATATCAAAGATGACTACGGCCAGCTTTGTCACCCCAACGAACAACTCAACTATTCTGATGCCTGGTTAGAGGACATGTACGAAAAAGTCGAACCTGGCGACGAGAACAACGATACCCTCTATATGGGTACAGACTTTAGCGAAGATAAAATACCCGTTCGCAAACTTAACGAAATCCCATCAGACATCTTGCAGCAATTCGTCGATGTCGAACATGGCATCAATCGTGACGAAATCTGCATTACAGACGATGAGGTTTTGCATGGCAAGGTATACCAAGCACCATGCTGCATACAACAGTCGTACCCAATCGTCCATACGAAGATGCCTTCCTTTTCGTAGGTGAGGACGGAGAAGAAATCTACATCAAGCGCACATGCCCATTCTTTGAAGATGAAAGCAGAGATGTGTTTGAAGAAATAACAAAAGAGGAATTTGAAACATTCTGCTAAAAACCTGCAAACATGAACGATAATATTATCACCCAATTAGGGTACAGCATTGAGAAAAGCATTAGCGGTTATTACCGCCTAATAAAAAACAATGAGGTCATCTATGACGACTCTGCCAGTGACGACCTGAACGAAGATTATGGCACCGCCTTATCTTTCTTTGAAAGCTACCTTAATGAGTATGCGAAAACATACGAATATAAGGGACACCATGTCGTGGAAGATGAGAAATTTTACCACATCGGAAAAGAGAGCTTCAACAAGTCAGAGTGGACGCTTGACGAAGCAATAGATTAAGTAACAAACGCTGCGCTATCGGCATGACGGGCAACCTTATGGCATATCTCAATCAAAAGCAATACGACTACCGCAGAGAGTCTGCTGCCGCACGCAATCTCAACAACGAAGAAATTGCGGTTGAACATGGCATGAGCGAAGAGCAAGCTGCTCTCATCTCCAGGCTCTGTGCTATCCGTCACGAGTTCCACTGCAATATAGACAACATTGTCAAAAGTGCAGACAACGACTCTATGTCTGATATAGTTGAAATAGAAAAGTCCATCAACGAAAGTAGACTGCCCGAATTAGATATTGTAAGCATGCTGCTCGACATTGACGACCTTGATGGACTTATCTACGAATATGGCGATGACGTACCCGACCACGATAGCCAAGAGTTTCAAGATTGGTATGACGATAATTATGCTCGCATCTCCAGCGAGCTTGAAGGAATAAACAATAGCATCGAAAAATACTTGTCAGAAATTGATGCGAAATATGGCACACATTGGTGTCCTACTGGTGCTTTGAGGGTCTAAATCATCATACAAGGAACTCGGTGGCCTGCTACCACCGAGTTCCACATATCAACCATTCTGCCTGCGCTTGTGCTTCACGTAAAGTGGGCAGTCCTTACACGTCAACGGCAAGTAGGTGTGCACAGTCTTTTCCTCCTTGTCCACCTCGTCTTTTTTCATCTGCGTAAGGTCGGCATATTTCATCAAGATGTCTGCACGCTTCGGGTCATTCGCTGGCATCTTGAAAGCTATACGCACAAGTTCGCTCATCACATCTTCCTTGCTCATCTGTCGGGCGGCATCTATGCTGTCAAATTCTTCCTGTATGGCATTATCCACAGCCTTGCTCGCCTCCTTGTCCGCTTTCTTCTTTGCCTTCATTATGTAGTTGGCAAAAACCTCCCTGTCTACTATTTCTTTCATTTTTTGCTTGTGCCATTCGTCACTATATGCAGCACCAGGGCCGTATATCAGCACATAGGCATCTTGCTCTTTCCAGCCCATCAAAGTCAAGTCGGCCATAGCCCTCTCGCGCGCGTCAAGCCCTATTTTGCCGTTTGCGGTCTTAAATCCTTTCGTATAATCCATATTTCAAAAAATAAAGTAGTACTTTTGTAGCGTCAATCTTCATTGACACCAAAATTTATTGGTTTTTTTGGTTAATAGTAGCCCAGGCTTTTAGCCTGGGCTTTTTTTTATGTCTTAATGCGAACAGCCTTGCCACCATTACCCAACGTTAGCACACTGTTCAAGGCCGATTGTATGTTCTTTGCAGCCTCAGCGTTCGAGCGTGTATTAGCTTCTATCAGCTTCGCTTGTTGCACAATGGCATTAAGCTGCTTCAGCTGCTGCTCTGCAAGCACATTCATCTGCGGAAAGGCTACCTCTACCACCTGTTTAAGCATATCTCTGCTCATGCTCACATCTGCACGAATGGCGTTGATGTACGACGCAAGCAGCGAACCTGTCTCTTCTGTCAAACCCTTGATTGACGACGACATTGACGAAGAACTGCCGTTAGCACTTAATTTGCCTCCAGTGCGATTATCTACGCCTTTATATATCTTTTCGCCGTTTTCTACAATCTTCGTTCCTATCTTGTCGCTCCATTCCGAAATTATGTCTATTACATTGTCAATAGAGTCTGGGTCGTTCAAGTCGTAGGTGTCCTCTATCTGCTTCATCAGCTTCTCCACCTCTGGCATGATAATAGCTTGCGAAATCACATTCTTTACAATGGTATCAAGCAAATTGTTCACGCTGTTCGCAAACGCCTCTGCCGCGTCTTGCCCATTCTTGAAGGCATCAACCAAGGCAGATGACAAACTGTTAGAAAAACTCGTCAAATCAATGCCGTATATTTCTTTAAGCACATTCGATTTGAACTCGTTAATCTGGTCATTGAGTTCTGCCGCCTGAGCTTCATAATCCGAAGCTCTTTGAGCATCACCACTTTTACCGTGCTTTTCTGAGTTAGCTGCGCTCTGAAGGAGGTCTCTTTGCTTAACCATCGCTGCATATTGTGCTCCCAATGCAGATATATTCTTAGTTTTGTCAAAGCCCTCTTTTCTTAGTGCCTCCTTGCTATTTTCATTGGCCATTGAGTTTATTATCCCTTGTCCATCATTCTCTCTTATGCCTTTTATTACATTATTAACATTTTTGAAACTTCCAACATTGTTCTTCTCGTAACTTGCTACAAAATCTTGAATACTCGTATAAGCTCCATATTTATTAACCCTTTTTCCGATAGAAGTCGCTAAAGTTCCTGCTGTATTCGATTCAGACACTCGCCTTTCTGCTCTATGGCCAGTATTATCACGAAGAATCCCAGAAGCTTCTCCCATTGCCTGTGCCATGGCCGCTGCACCATCTGCAATGTCTCCATTATTGAAGCTATCGGCAGCCTTAAGCATGTCTTGCGCCACCGCAACAGCCGCATTTGCACCACTCGCAACCTTGTATGCTTTCGACGACTGTCCGTTTACCACACTGCCTTCGGTCATCTGCATCCACGAGCCTGTTATGCTGCCAAGGCTGCCCATGTCGCTCTGTATTTTACCTATGGTCTGCGAGGTCTCCTCAATCTTTTTCAAGTGCTTCTTGGCTGCTTCCAAGTCTGTCTTGGCGGCTTCCATTTCCACCTTCCTGCGCTTCTCGTCGGCCTTGAAACCCCAAAGTCCCATTTTGTAAAAAAGGTTGCCGCTTTTAATCTTGTCGCCATTCTTGATTTCATAATTCTGCCTTCCAACCGAAGAACTCTTATAGGCTACCATCTTGCTCTCGTAGGCGTCCTTGTAGTGGTCAACCACCCATTGCGCTGCACCCTTCCTGCCTTCAAGGAAAGTCTTGCGGCCCTTAGTCGTGTCGTTCTCCTTCTTCTCCTTCTGCTCGTCAAGCTTCTGCAAGTTGTCGTAATAGTCCTTTGCCGACATCTTGCCATCTTGAAACGCCTTGTCCAAATAGCCCCTTATCGTACTGTACACCGATTGCATGGTCTGTTCCGACATCGACAGCACAGCCTGGAAGAACATCATGTAGTTGCTGCCCTTCTGAAATTCTTCCCATTCCAATTTGCCAAGCTCTTCAAGGGCCTGCTTGTTACGCTCGCCAACAAGCCGCTCTACCACGTCTGGCGGAAGCTTCTCTCCCATTTTCTCATTTAGCTTCGCAAATCTGGCTTCAAGTTTTTTTATAAGCTTTTCCTGCGTCTTGTATCCTTCTGTCTCTGGCTTCAAATAGTCAAGTCTTTCTTTTGCAAAATCAAGACTTGTCTTTGTCTCGTCATATTGCGCTTTTAATTCATTATACCCTCGTCCTTGCTCACGAATAGTTGCAACATCTTTCTGTTTCTTTTTCTCTACCGCATTTACCTTTTCGGCATAGTCTCGCGAACTCTTATACAAATCCGTAAACAGCTTGTCATTCTCACTCTTTATTTCCTTGTTGGCCTTCTGATAAGCCTCCACCAATTTCAGCACAGGACTGTATGCCTCGGCATTGTACCCATACGCCTTCTTTATCTCTTCCGTGTTCATTCTTAACACATCGTCCCATGCTTCCACACCCGAAGGTTTTTTGTAATTCATGTTAAGCGTCAATGTCGAATACAAATCGTCCGCCATGTTTGCATGCGTCTGATTGCCGTAGTCTTGACCGAACGCAAACCTTCCAGCGAGTTCTTTCGTAAACCCACCTTCTTGCAGCGTCTTGAACCTCGACCAAGCATCGCCAGCCCTGTCTAATGCAGCCTCCAAGGTCTTCACTTGCTCGTCAAGCTTGTCCTTGTCCACTTGGAACGATATGTCAAATTTTTCTCGCTCTATTTCGTCTATCAGCTTTTTCAGCGCGTCGCTTTTAGGCTTTATGCTGCCCTTCAACTTCACAAGCATCTTCTTATAGGCTGCCACAAATTCCTCTCGGGTCTTTGCGGCATCGGGTATGAAATCTTTCTTGAACAGACCGCTATCCTTGATTTTATTCAAAGCACCCACGTCGCCATACAAGTCACGAAGCTTCTCAAACACGTCTTTCACACGCTTCAGTTGGTTGTATTCTTCTTGCTTCTTTTTCTCATATTCTCTTAGCTGCTTCTCTTCTTCTCTTTGTCGCTTTTCCCTGGCTCTTCGCGCTTTTTCCGCAGCCTGGTTGTCTTTCTTGTTTAATTTTGCTTCTGTCTCCGACAATGCCCAAGGATTTACTCTTCTAAGACCCTCTTTGGTTTTCGCAATAGTATTCTCTAAAATCTTTATTTCCTGGTCATTCCTTTTATTCTTCGCTGTTACAGTTTTCAGATACCGCAATCTTTCCGTGTCACGCTCTATGTTCGCCTGCCAGCCTTTTATCATTTCGTCTGTGCTTATTGCAGGGTCTGTCGGCCTCAGAAACGTGTAGTCCTTATAGTCACCTGTCCCTTGTGGAAAGGCCGTGTCAAAAGTCTCTTGCGCATTACTTTTTACTGCTGTCCGTGGAGTGTTCAGCATATTGAACTGTATACCAATCCTAATCATCAACTCGCTCGATGCAGCATTACACATCTGTCGCAGCTTAGCCTTGTAACCGTCAAACTGTTGCGGCAACTCGTCTATCATTCTGTTTATGGCTTCCTTTTGCGACTGGCTGAAACCTTTCGACAGGTCTTTCCCCTCAAAGAGCTTCTTCGTCTTGTCCTGCATCAAGTCTATCAGCGCGTCCATCGCTGTGCTTTGCTGCTGCCATGTCGCATCACTCGAAGCACGATACCTGCTTTCCATTTCAGCTATCATGGCCTGTGTCTCCTCCGCACCAAGTTTATGAAGGTTCGCATAATCTTGTATGTACGACACCATCTGCATGTGTCCAGCGTCAGTCAATGCGGTTATTTTCTGACCGTTGTTCAATGTTTCTGTCACAACAGCACTCGAGTCGGAGTTTAACTGCGCCATTATGACAGCTGATGCCGAGGCCATGTCTGCAGCGAACTCTTGGTATTGCTCTTTGCTATGGTCGAGAGCGATTTGTAGGTCCATACTACGAGAAAATCCAAACATGGATTGTACGCTTAGTTCTCCATACTTGTCTCCATTGGCCTTCAACGCTTGCACGAACCCTTTTGAATCACCAATACGCTTATAAAATTCAAGCGTCCCCCTCAAATCCTCCAAATCTTTCTTGTACTGCTTCGTCTTGTTTCTCGCCAACAAATTCCCCCAATTATTGTCGAGTTTTTTAAGATATTCGTTCATATCGTCTTGCGACACCTTTGCCGACTCTTTCTCCACATCTCGCAGAGATTGTACGTAATCCTTCACGTTGTCATGCAACTTGTCATCGAAGCCCCAGTCGTCTGTCTCGTCGTCTATCGCGTCCGACACCGATGCGGCATTATACTTTACCTTGTTCGCTGCTTCGGCAGCTTCTTCTGCTATTTTCTTCAGATATTTCAACCTTTTCGCCATGTCTGTTATAGAGTCCGCATGGTTCAAGGCAAAATCCACGTTTATTGGCGAGTTGCGCAACTGCTCGGTGTAGGATTTCACAAGGTCTGCTATTTGCGTCTCATTACCCGTGTCTATCGCTATTTCAATCGGGTTCGCGTCAACAAAGTCTTTCAGTTCCTTGTAAGCTTGCTTGAAGCCCTCTATACTGTCTTTCGCGTGGTCTTCACGCATGTTCTTGTCCTCCTTGTAGTCCGCCCACAAACTAAACGCTGTTGTCAAGGCAAGCATCGGCCACATCGAAACAAGCATCGCTTTGATGGAAGAGCCAGCCATAAGGGCAGTGTTCCTAATGCCTAAAAGAGCCATTTTTGACTTTGTCCAAAGCATCTTCATTCCAACACCACACTTGGCAAGGCTAAACGACATCTGATTAAATTGCTTGTTCAGACCGACCATCTTGGTCCTCAGATTCTCGGCAGGAGTTATATACGTCTTTATCCAATCCTTGTCTTTGGCACTTATTATCCGCTCACCTGTCTTGGGGTCATATTGCGGTGCGCCCATATATAACGGGGTAAGGCTGGCGGCACTCTGACCCTTCAGTATCAGTCTGCGAGCCTCTCGGCCAGCCGCTCTCCGCTCTCTATGGGTGGCACCGCTGTACCACGAGCCATCTTTCCTCTCAAAACCTTGTGAAATATTCTTCCTGTTCATCGCAACAACAAGCTCGTTATACGCCTCAGTCTGTGCTCTAACAGCCATGGTCTGCTGGTTTATCATGGCCGAAGTCGAAGCCGCACGCTGGCTCATAAATGCAGCCACACGCCCCTTGGCCGCGAGCAAACCGTATGCTGCGACCGCACCAATTATCACGTTTCCGTACAATTTCCAGTTTAATATCGCTTTCGTCAGCAAGGAAATTGCACCTTTCAACACACCCTTGTTCGATGTCTCTAATTCCGAGTAGGCTATCTCTATACTATCTTTCAGGTTCGACCACTTGCCAGCTACGCTGTCGCTAAGCTTCTCCTGCATCTTATAAAACTTGCCGCCTTCGCTCGTGTACTTGTCTATTATATCCTTTACATCTTCAAAGCGCACTTGCTTTTCCGACACCATTTTATACACATCGCCTGCCGATATATTCTGGCCTCTCTCCTTGGTGTATTTGTTGGCCAACTCTTGCACAAGGGGTATACCTGCCTCCGTAAATTGGCGCAACTCAGGGCCTTTCAAGAACTTTGCAGTAAACACCTGGCCGTAGGCAAGGATTACACGGCCCATGTCCACACCAATACCTGCCGACAAGTCTGCCAGCCGCTTTGTCGTGTCGTATATGTCTTTATATTCAAAACCGAATGAAGCCAACTGCTTCGTGAAATTCGTCAGCTCACCAAAGGTAAAGGGCGATTGTACTGCAAGGTTCTGTATCTTTGAATACATCGTGTCGGCTTTCAATTTACTGCCGAACAATGCCCCGAGCGCAATCTTCTGCTTTTCAAACTCGCCACCTATCTGTATCAGATTGTCCAAAAACTGCTTTGCGCCATATATTGAGAATATGTTCTGCAACTGGTCACGGAGCCAGCCGCCTCTGCTGCCAACATTCTGCATCTCGCTTACAATGTTGCGCAGGTCTCTCGCATATCCGCCAGCATTCAGCTTGCTCAATTTTATGTTCGATGCCACCTTGTCTATCTGACGCATCTTGGCATTCAGCGCATCTACCGCACTGTTCAACTTGCTGAGTGTCGCAGGGTCGGCCTTTGTGCCATTTATCGCATTCGACCTTATCTCGTGCCTGTATCTTTGCACGTCTGCTATCAGCGGCTTTAGCGTGTTGTAAGCATTATCTCTTGCAGCACTGCCAATCGGAAAACTGCGGTTCACATTGCGTATGTAGCCAATAGCACTCGACAATGGCTCTGAACTCTTTTGCAATGGCACACGCAACGCGGCTCTGTTAGCCGCTGCCACACGCGCTTGCTTGGCACTTTCCGCATTCAACGCCTTCAACTGCGTGGTGGCCGACGCAGCTGCCTTGTTTATTTGATTGTAAAGCAGTGGCGCACGCGTATCCTTGTTCTCAACCCTTTTGGCATTTTCCAAGGTCTGAACGTATCGATTAAGTGCCGACTGCGCATTCTTCAACTCTGGCGACAGCTGACCACCCTTTGATGTGTACGCGCTTATCTTGCCCAAGGTTTCTCTCGCCTTGGCCAGTGCGTCTGCATTCTTAAAGGCATTCTTAATATCCGATTCTCTGCTCGCACGTTGTACAGCCATTTCCTTTTCAAAAGCATTATAGCGTGCAGAACCTTTCTCGGGCAAATTCCTTACCGTCATCACACGGTATGGATTTTTCAGCATTTGTCTGATTCCTTCTACATAACGTTGCTGACCGCTTTCGCTTTTCAAGGAATCTTTCATGCTGTTTATCGCAGCAATACGTCTGTCAAGCATTGCTTGCATATTGGCACGCTTGCGGCCCTTCATGCTATTCACATAGCGTTGCATCTCCGCTATTTCTTTAGCCTCTTTGCTAAATGCAGCTAAATTTCTTCCTTCTTGCGGAGTTGAAAAAAACCCTCTATAAAGAGATTTAAGGTCTGGAATCCACCCACTTTTGGTTACTACTTTCTCCTTCCACCCTCCCGACAAATAGCCAGCGTTTGCACTGCTTTTCGCACTCGGTCTTGCGCCCTGTCTTGCAGGCTGCGCAGCTGGCTCGCTGCGCTGGCTTTTCTTGCCCGTGTCTTGCGTTGTCTTAACCTTAATAGTCTCTCCTACTGCCGACTGCACAGCCTTCTTAATGCCCGACGTGTCTACGGCCACCTTTGCTACATACGACCCCTTGTTTATGGCTGATTGTATGTCGGCAGCCAATGACGAAACGTTGGCCTTTACTGCTGCGGTAAATTTATTCTTGCTAATAGCACTGTTTATATCGGCAACAATAGCTTTCGTGTCGGCCTTCACTGTCAACTTTAGCTCCGTTCCTTTCTTCGACGAAACAGCACTTAGTGCATAGTTCAAGCCATTAACATCTATCTTGGGGGATATGGCTACATTCAGCTTCCGTATCTTGTCCTCAATAGATTTTATTCCTGCTGAAGTGCTATCCTTTATCTGTACTTCATAAAAAAGATTTCCGAGATTTGCCATTATTTATATTCGTTTAAGTCTAAATTTACCTTGTTGCCTTTCTTTCCATACTTGTTCTTCCAACGCCTCATGGCATCGTTTACTTCGCCAGCTCGAGGCTTCTTCGCACCATCTTTCTTGTCTTTCTTGGTGTTGTATATTATTATCGGGCAGTCCGAAGTGAGCAATTCTATCTGGGCGAGTGTCATGCCATAGTAGTAGTTCCACATCGGCACGTTTATAAGTCCCCAAAAGAAACTCTTGCTCGCCACCAAGTCGGGGTGCTTCTCGCCTAAAGACCACGCTGCACCTGGTTCTGTTCGCGAAGGATACGTTCGGTCTCCTTCCTCGTCATCGCCATCATCGTGTCCTTTATCCCTATCATCAATGTGGTAAGCAGAAAGTAATTCTCTGCACCCAGTTTTTTTTTACACATCATCATCAAGGGCGAATACTCTTCTTCTGTGTACTGCTTCACATAGTAGAACCATCGCCACACAAGCCAATACCACAACTTGATTGACCAATAACCGTTGAGCACTATTATCGCTGCGCACTTGGCACTCACCTTCGACTCACTACTCTCGTTCAGTAGTATGTCTGTCATGAGGTCTCTCACGCAACCTCTTATCCAGCGCAACTTTATTTTCTTCTTTCTTAAATACACCACATCAGCCTTGTCGTGCATCACCGCTTTTTGCAGTGACTGCATCTCTTCGTCGGGCTGCTCTAATATCTTTTTCTTAGCCATATTGTCAAATAAAAAAATAGCCCAAACAGGGAGACTTGCGCCGCCCCATTCGGGCTAAGATTTACAACTTAGTTTGTCGCGTTTTAGTGCCTTCCGTTTCTTTCTTTTCGTCAGACGTTCCTTCAACTACTTTTTTTTTAACAACAGAATTTCGTAACCCTCCGAACTTGGACGAGGTGTCACAACCACCTTGAAGTAAGCAGGGTTGTCACCATCTGAAGCGTTAAAACTTGACACAATGTGAGCATAGGGCAACACAATGATAGTCGACTTGTCCTCTGACTTGAATATGAGAGAACCAAGCACAACCTTCGGGTCGAGGTCGTATGCGTCACCCTCATAAACAACCGTTGCATCTTCGGTCTTTTCGGAGAGTACACCGGCTCCAGATTCTATTGCAGTTGAGTTTTGCTTGTTCAGAAGCAGGTCGTTTACTGCGCCATCAATACTTGCCACATTAAACGAAATGTCTGAGTCACCTCTCTTTGTCTTCTGCGACCAAATCTTACCGTTAATGAGCTTGATTTGGGTCACGTCAGGTTCGCCAGTGTTGAATCCTACGCTATCCTCAATAATTGGCAACTCAAGGTCTACCGTAAGCGCGGTTTTTAGGTCTGCAGCTTTCAACTCGCCAGCCTTGAAGAAAACTTGATTTACGCTCGAGAATATCGTACCAAGATTGTCAATATTCTTTGTTACTGTTAAAGCCATAATGTTTATTATTAAAAGTTTATACTCTAATTCTTTTCCAAACAATCTTGTTAAGCATCGAGGGGGTCTTGTTGTACGCATTGGTTAACACGCTCGCATCACCACCTTCCAAAAACATGTAATACTCCACACCAATAGTCATTACCATCGACAAGCCTTTGCTGATGGCCTTGAACGACTTCAAAAATGTCAGGGCTGTCTTGGTCGCATATTCATTTGTCGCGTCCACCTTGCCTTTCACCGCACGCGGACGGCCCTCAAAAGGACGCTTCAAATACACACGCTTGCCTAAACGTATCTTCTTGCCTAAAGCCTTGCGCCCTGCCACCATCTCGCCATTGGCATACTCTTGCAGCACGCCGTTGTTGTAAATGCCTATCGTAAACGAGGTTTGAGCATTACCTGTGAAACCTGTCCATTCCTTCCGCTCAATAGCATACGAAATCAATAATATGCCGCAATTATAAAGGCATCTTATCATCGACTGAAAGAGCTTGTCATGCGCACGCTTCATTCCGTCTCTGAACACTGACAGATTATCTGATTGGCAACTCATGCTTCTTCTAATTCTTCGGAAGACAGAAGTACACAGTAGTACCCAAGTTCGTAGGGTATGAGTCAGTGGCTATCGCACCGCAAATAGTGCCAACAAGGTCTTCCACGTCAATCAACACACCTGTCGAAATACCTCTTATCTGCCCTGGTATCGAAAGCGCATAGTCTGCACGCTGCACACCATCGTTCCCTGTAAAGGTTCTGATTGATGTGTTGCCGTATTTCCTGCAAGGGCCTTCGTAGATTATCTCTTGCTCGCCCTTGCTGAAATTCGACACGCCACGCATTCTGTACACCTTGCAGGTGTGAGGCCATCTCGGATTTTCTACTGCCATAATCTGTCTGTTGTGTTTATCACCATGTGAGCTTGTACAACCCACAGCGTAAAGCCGTTGCCATCATCTCCCTTAAACAAAAGCCTCGGACTCGTTATCGAATATCTTTCTTCTACTATCGGGAATAGGCCCAAAAGGTTGTCCAGCATCTCTTGCAACTCGTCTGTCGCCGATATGCCGCCCTCTCTGTTCCTTACAATCAGGTCAAACCTTACTTCTGTGTTCTGATAAGCCCCCTGGTTCTGTATTTCCGCAGGAAGGCTTACTACTGATATACTGTCTTTCTGCTCGCCTATACCGATAGGGCGATGCTCTGCGTAGGTGCAAGCTCCAACTTTCGCGTCGCTCAATTTTACGCACAACATTTCTAATATATCCTTTATGTAATACCTTACCTGCTTCATACATTTCTTATTCTCTATCTGCGTGCAATGCCCCAACTCTTGACCACCACCTTGCTTGATGTCGTGTTCTCGCCATACAACTTGTATATGTCATTGGCCATCTGGCGGAGATTACGCTTGTCAAAAGCCGAACTCTGAGTGCCGCCTTCCTTGTGCTTCCACACACCGTCTGCGTCCTCAACTGAACCTTGCACACTCGGAGTCGAAGCACACCACATGTACAGGTCTGCCCGACACAAATCCTTTGTGCGCTTGTCAAGCGTCGAAACATCTGTTTCGGGTGCTACTTCGCGGTCTATCAATATGCTCGTTATGGCATTATCTTTAACCTCAAAGCCTACCACGCCATGTAAGTATTCTTCTATCGTCGTCATAACTATGCTGTCACTGTGTAAATTTGCATATAGCGCGGCATCTGCGGAACAAGCAAAATCGATGTCTCGCTCTGCACGTACATTGTCTTGGTCGCAGAGTTGTATCTCTGGGTGAGCAATGTGCGGTTGCCGTCAAACCATGCCACGCGCTCGGCAGGGTCGTCCATTGTCAACTGCTGTACCGACTTGATTGTACCAATCTGGCCGTCGGGAACGAACGACACATTGCAGGGGGCAAAGTTCTCAATCGACACGGGCTTCAACGACTTGCTGTCTGCGTCATACTTGTCAACGGCAGCCACACTGTCACGGGTCACAATCTTGCAGCCAATGATGCGCTCAATCTGCGACTTCAGCACGTCATCTGTCAGGTTCTTTGCAGCTACAATGGCACTCTCGTCTGTCACCATGGGGTTCAAGGCCAAACCAATGCGCTTCAAAACCTTTGAGTGTGTCAGCAAGTCGTCGAACAAGTCTTGCGACATCTCAAAGTGACCTGCTGGATAGCCATTCTTACGCATCATCTTGACCTTGTTCTTCAAATACTGCAATGGGTCTGACGCAGCACCCTCATTTGCCTGCACATGCTCGCTCTTTGTCCACCAACGCTCGGTGGTCTTCAGTTCGTCCATGTTCTCGGCTGGAATGCCAAAGTCAAAGGTCAAACCTGTCAAACCTTGGGGGTTGTTCTCTGCGTCAATGGTGAACTTGCCAGTCGAGCAAATGCGCATACGCTGGTGGGTGCGCGCATTCACATTGGCTTGGAGCAACTGGTCTGTACTCTCAAACATCAAGTTCAGAATGGCGTCACGCGACTCGCCTGTCAAAGCGGCTTGGCCAAATTTCTTCACAGCAAGCATGCGCTCACGCAATATCTTGCGGTTCATCGCATAACGCGCTTTCTGAGTCGGAATTTTATTTGACCCAATAACGAAACCGCCAAGACTGCGGTCATAAGCATCACTCTCCGAGTCTACATAGGTAGGCAGCGTGGTAATGCCCAAATTAACTTCAAGCTGCTCGTAGGTGTAATCTAACTGCACCTCGGGGTCCCATGCAAAGCCGTCGGTCTGCTCCTTGTTGTACTTGGTCTTGAACTTGTCAACAAACTGCTGAAAAGTCACGTCACCAAGGCCAAAGGCAAGCAACTCGTAATAATTACCTGGTCTTGTATTCATAAGATTATCCTGTTTTTGTTATTTTTCTTTGATAGCATGTATCTCGGTAAGTACGGCCCACACCTCCGAAGGAATTTCTTCGGCAAGGCGGTCTGCATAAATCTTGCCGCCATATACAACGGTGGCAGTTGCATAGGTCGTACCCTTTTCTACCCAAATGTCGTTTTCAAGCAAACCATTGATGGTCTTTGGCTCTACCGTGCCACCTGTGTTTGTGGCAGTCTTTACATCTGTCGCCTTTACAATCTTTGCCTGATGCTTCGCATGGTCAAACACAACCATCGAACCTGCTGGAATAACGTCATTCTCATCAAAATCCGACAGGTTGGTCACGCTGCCACCACCAGGCCATTTGCCTGTCACTTCGTACCATACATTCTTGCCGCTACCAAACTCTTTCTTGGACGAACCGAAAGTATTAAAGCTACTCATAGTGTTAAATAATATTAAGTTACTACTCTGCTTTCGGGAATTTTCCCTCTGCTGCTTTTCTGTCAAAGAATGCGTCAAGGGCCTTGCTGCCAGTGTCGTTGCCATCAGTGCCATTGCCTGAATTGCCGCGCGGCGTAGCTCCGTCACCAAAGCATGACTTGTAATTCGCATCATAAGCCTTTAGGCTTTCTTCAACAGCATCTTCTACGGACTTCGCTGTGTCAAATTCTTTCTGACCAATGGTCTGTTTCAAGATGTATTCGTTCTCTGCACCTTTTGAACGCATCTCGGACATAAGCTTTGCCTTGTAATCTTTCTGGCCTTGCTTCTTGTCCGCCTCGTCAAGCCTTGCTTTCAACGCAGCATTGTCTTCGCGGATTTGCTTCATAAGCTCCAATATTTCATTGGTGCCATCTTCACCGCCCTCTTTCTTTAGGTTATTACCCTCTTTCCATTTCTCAATGCCGCTTGATATTTCATGGCTTAACTGCCCCTCCATCGTTTTCAATATCGAGGCATGGGATTCCAAGAACGCGTCATCTACTTTTGAGTCGTCACCCACTAATTTCAACGTGTTCTCTGCATAAGCACTTAGCGTTCGCTCACTAAGGCTGGTTTTTCCAACTTTAGCAATTAGCTTTTCCAAAAGTTCTTCTTTTGTCATATCGGTCTATTTAGAACGTGTATTTTGTCTTTTGCAAATGTATAAATATCCATCGATATGCGCAATAATTTGCATAAATATTTGATACAACGTTTGATTTTGGCTATTTTTGCGCATATATTTATATATATGCAAGAGTTAGAAGATTTCAAAACTGTACAAGGCAACAATATTTACTCTTATGAGTTTATTCAACAAATGAGAGCAAAGGAGGCTGACAGCACTTCAAGCAAAAACGTATTTGCACAAGCTGGCTGCCAAGAAAAATTCCTCGCAACTCACGCCGATTTAACTATTTTTGGCGGTTCTCGCGGCGGTGGAAAAAGCTTCGCCTTGTTGATTGAAACACTGAAAGATGTCTACAACCCTTACTTTAATGCGGTTATTCTGCGTGAGGAGAAGCCCGATTTGGAAAACCTTATTGACGAGTCTAACAAGATTTTCGAGCAATATGGTAAATACAACCGCTCTAAAGATGATATGACGTGGAATTTCCATGCTGGCGGCAAACTGCACTTTGGCATCTACTCACAGGCTTTCTCTGACTTTCAGAAAAAATACCAAGGCAAGCAGTACGCATACATTGGGATTGACGAAATTACGCACATGCCGTACAAAAAGTTCAAATACCTCATGACGGACAACCGAAACGCACACGGCATAAGGAACAGGGTATATGGCACGTGTAACCCAGACCCCGACTCATGGGTGAGAAAGTTCATAGATTGGTGGATTGGCGACGACGGATTCCCAATTCCCGAACGCGACGGGGTTATCAGATATTGCTTCATGGAGGGGAACACGCCTAACTCTATTATATGGGGCGACACACCCGACGAGGTCTATCTGCAATGTAAAAGGACCATTGATGGACTATGGAAACCTGCATACGCGAAATTGGGGTTTGACAAACTGACCATGTTCATCAAGTCGGTCTGCTTCATCTATGGCAAACTCGAAGAGAACATCAAATTGCTGTCGTCTGACCCTAACTATATCGCAAACCTTGCACAACAGGACGAGGAACAGCGTGGGCGTGACCTGAGTGGCAACTGGGACATTCGTGCTGGTGGCGACGACATTATCTCACGCACTTGCATGGAAAGGTTTTACAGCCTGCCACAAAACATCGAGGACCAGGGGCGCAAAAGGGTGTCATGCGACGTGGCTTTTACAGGTGGCGACTCGCTCGTCATGTGGCTTTGGGACGGTTGGCATATTGAAGATGTTTTCGTGTGCAGAAACGATGCAAAAATGGCGGTGGACCTCGTCAAGGCTAAACTGAAGGAATGGGGCGTAATGGAGGAGAACATGACGTATGACTTGAACGGACTCGGGCAGGTGTTCAAGGGCTTCTTCCCGAGCGCAGTGCCTTTCAACAACATGGCCGCACCACTTCCGAGATGTAGTGAGGAGAGAACTGTGATAAAGTCGCTCTTCGGTAATCTTAAATCGGAGTGCGCATATATGTTTGCGGCAAAACTGAAAGCGGACGAACTCTCTATCAACCCCAACTTGCTTGACAGAAAATATAATGGCGACGGATTTGAGAAAATGCCACTGAAACAAATCTTGTTGAGGGAAAGAAAGGCCATCAGACAAGATGCCGACTCTTCTGACAGAAGCTTCACACTGATAAATAAAAAGCGAATGAAAACGTATGTGGGACATTCTCCCGACTACATTGAAGCTATGTTTATGGTAATGATATTTGAACTTGTTAAACGAAAAATACGCAAAAACCTATGGATTCTATAAAGCAACTACTCGTAAAGAAGCCTTTTGTCAGAATTAAGGCAGAGTCGCCAACACAATCAGTATTGTCAGCTCCAAGCACCGACCTCTCGCCAAGGGCGGTCAATGACGGACGGAACTTGTTTGACATCTACACACAAGACGATTTCCTGCGCGAATACTACCCCACAGGACACAAAATATACGATAGGCATTATTACCCCGACAGAGTAAGGAAAGACCCCGAAACGGGGAAGGTCTATATCGAGTATGTCATCAGATGTGCTTTCTCTTTCCAGCAAGTCATTGCTCTTAAACACACCATTACGCTTTGTGGCAATGACATTCAGTTCTCGCTCTCAACAGACAATCCGTCCGAAACAGACAATGCCAACTTCTACGAATTTCAACGAGGCTGGGAAACGCACGACATGGAAATTGCATGGTATGAGTCTGCACGCTCTGCAAAAATTACGGGTGACACAGCTTTTGTGGGCTACATGCACAAAGGGGCTTTCCGCTGGAAGGTTCTCTCTTATCTTAATGGCGACACACTCTTCCCTCACTACGACAACGTCACTGGAGAACTGGACTTGTTCGTGCGCAGATACAATGACGAGGACGAGGAGGGAAATGTCATGGTGCATTGGGCAGAAGTGTGGGACGATACTTATATTTACCGATTCAAGGAAAACTATTCTGGTGTAGCTGGCACAATCAACAAAATCAAGAATAAATTCGGACTTGACGGATATTCCCTCATATCAAAAGAGCCGCACAACTTCCCATTCATTCCTGTGTCTTATATCAGAACAAGTGGCCCTTGCTGGCAATTCTCACAGGACACCATCGACCAATACGAACTCTCGTTCTCTTATATGTCGCAGAACAACCTCGCTTTCGCATTCCCTATCATGTACATGAAGGGTGATGAAATTGAGATTAGCGGCGAACCAATGACCGATTCTGTCAAAGTCATCACAATGGACGCCAACTCTGAGGCTGGCTTCCTAAATCCGCCCGATGGTTCAGAGTTCTTCAAGATGCAACTTACCAAGTTGTACGACATGATTCTGGAACAAAGCTCCATTCCCAAAATCCCAGAGCCAAAATCGGGTGACTTGCCAGGAGTCGCAGTAAAGTTACTTTTCTCGCAGTCTATCGAACGCGCAATGGAGGACGCACAGCTTTACAAACCTTTCTTGAATGGCATTGTGAAAATCTTCAAGCATGGCTATGGAGTGGAATGTGAGAAAATTTCCGCTTTCACCAAAATGAATGTGTCGTTCTACATCGAGCCTTACGTACACATGAACAACTCCGAACTTGTCAACAATCTCGCAACTGCCGTACAAAACGGGTTCTTGTCAAAGGAAACTGCCTCCGAAAAGATACGAATGTATTCTACTGCACAAGAATACGACAGAATTATCAGAGAGTTCAAGCAAGAGCAGCAACAGGACATCTTGGCCAATATGCAACAACCCATAAAAGAAACCGCATAGCACAATGCAAGAACCGTACACCAAAGAGGAACTGAAACGCGCATACGACTTCATCGAAGAACGTCTGATGCTCCAACGTGGCATTTCCTCTAAAGTCAAGGAACTAATGTACTTGGCCGCACTTTCAATAGCAAAAATTGCGGCCAAGTACAACATAAGCCCACAATCCTTCAAATTCACCCTCAATAGCACACTAAACAAAGAGGTTGACAAGGTCATTTCACAATTAGTGGAAAAGATTGTTGATGCCACATGCGCAATAGCAACTTATGGCACAAACGAGAAAGAGAGAAATAGAACACTTCTATATGTAAAACGGAACACTTTCGGAAGCAACATAGAACAGAGGGTGCGAGCATACGCAAAACAATACAAAACTGAGATTGAAATAGCCTTGGCAGCATCATTGTTCTTGGGCAAGAAACCGCAAGAAACCGCAAACATCATAAAGTCCAACATCACCGCGTTGCAAGGTTCTGCTCTGTTTGCAACAGCGCGCAAGGAAAACTTCAAAGCATTAAGCGACTACGACACACCAGTCAAGACAGGCTTTTACAAGTCGTCATATAGCAACATAGACAGAGCGGTCACAGACATAATCGCCCGAAGCAGACAACAGTTATTTTACGAAAGGGAGAAAGCAGCCATGTGGTATGTAATGCGAGGCAGTTCATATCCATGCGACCTGTGCGACAGCCAAGTCGGGTTACACAGTTCAGCATCAGACCTACCCCCATACCACCCCCATTGCGTTTGCATGGCAATCCCGATAAAAACAAAAACGATATGAACAAATCAGAAATTTTCAGAAATCTTGCACGCAGTCAAGGATTGTGTGACCAGTGGTATTCAGAGTGGGGCAGAAACCTCACAGACGAAGAACTTATAGAAAAGGCATTAGCAGGAATGCACTTCTTGTACCACCACAACTATCCCGATGCCGACATGATTAGGGGTTTGTTTGACCGAGATTTTCTCAACGAGCACAACTTCTACATCGACCAGGAAGTACATCTCCTAAATCCCGCATTTGGTCGCAAGACCATGCGTATGTTATTAGCAGGAAGTTGCACGGGAGAAATCATCTTCACCGACTACGCAGTTGGAGATGTCTTTTTATTGCACGACAGCGATGTCACCATTGTATGTCAAGGTCACAGCAGAGTATTCGTCAACCTCTGTGGCAATGCCCATGCAAAGATTATTCAGGAGGACGCGTCAACGGTATACGTTTATCACAAGGACAACGCCACCTTCGACCACACGGGAGAAGTCAAGATACGCGAATAGCGGTTCATTCCGTGTATCTCAAAAATCGCACGCATTTTCAAAAATGCGTGCGATTTTGCGTGCTATTTGTTGTGTTTTATTGTGATATATATCACAATCAAAAATCATAAACTCTTGATAATCAGCATTCTATTGTGTTATATCTACACAACTAAAAATACACATCGAGTCCTATCAGGCGCACAAACAGTGCTGATTATCAGTAAGTTACGACTTATGCGTGCGAAAATGCGTGCGATTTTAACGGGTATGGGCTACTTGTTAAACAAGGCCATAGCTGTTTTTTTTGCTTCGTCCGCTATGTCTACATAAGGCTGCATACTCTTATAATCGGAGTGTCCAGTCCACTTCATCACAACGTTTGGGGCAATTCCAAGCATCAGCGCATTACAGATAAATGTACGCCTTCCGCTGTGCGTGCCAATCATCTCCCACTTTTCTTTCGTCTCTACATATTTCTTCCCTCCTATATAATATATATCCGTCAATTTTTCGTTTATGCCGCATTGACGGCAAACCTCCTTGACATATACGTTCATTTTTTGGTTGGAGATAACGGGTAGGGCCTTCTCTGTATCGTTGTCCGCATAACGCTGTAAGATTGTGCGAGAGTAGTTGTTCAGCTCTATTGTTATCTTATCATTTGTTTTCTGTGTTGTTATGTGTATTGCGTCATCGTATATGTCTGTTTTTCTTAGTGCTGCGGCATCGGAATAGCGCAATGAAGTGAAGCAGCAGAAGCAAAAAACATCGCGTGTGCGTGACAGGTAAGGCTGCTCAAACGTATGATTATATACTTTCATTAACTCCTCCCACGTTAAGAACACCACATTTCGGTTAGAACGTTTGAGGTGCGTCTTGTGGGCCGTAAAGGAAATGTCTGTTAATAGGCCCTTTGCAACAAGCCAACGAAAGAACCACTTCGACATTGAGATTTTCTTTTTTGTCGTTTCGTTTTGGTGCCCGAGGTCCGATTGGAATACCGCAAACTTGTCAAGCGTATCAGAATTTATTTTGTCAATACTCATCTCGGCATCGAACATCTTCCATTCTTGCAATATCCGTTGATGCTTCCGATATACGCTGCCGCTCCAGTTACAGATGCTTTTCTGTTCGCGTATATACCTCTCGTACAATTCAAAGAAACCCTCCTTTTGTGCAGTTCCCTTCTCTCGCTTGAACTCCTTGTCAAGCGCAGCCTTGAAGTCCTCTATTGAAGGCGTTTCCTTGAATAAGCTGGAAATTGATTGAATTGTCTCCTCATACCTCTGTATCTCTGCATTTATCTTAATTGCAGGTGTAAATTTCTTCCCGTGCGTTGTGTTTCGTTTGCACCGCTGCATAGTCATGTCCCATTTGCTCTTGTCAACACTAAACCCGAGAGAATAAGAGAACTTACGCTTATTATATGTAATGAACACGCGGAGAGAACCGCGCGAGTCAACTGCAAAGGTGTATACGTATTTCATTTGTTCTCCTCTTTGTCATTTTTCAATATTGCATTCTGTTCAAGCATTCTGAAATCTTCCTCCGTGTTAGTATCCTTCAATACTTTAAGCTGCTCTTTTGCCATCTTGTGTAAGATTTGCATTCTCGTTTCTCGTTGCAGTTCCTGCTTTAATAATTCGGAGTTCATACTTTCAATATTTGATAACACAACCAGCTGATTTATTGTGGCTGTATCACGTAGATTAAGCCCTTTCTTTGCCAATTCTGGATTAGCGGTGCGCCAATCTTCTGCTGTACACCCAAACAATATAATATTGAGCATATCGGCCTCGGACGCATATATCAAACGTTCTTTGTATTTTGAGATGTTGTACTTCGGTATAAGCGACTTGATTGCATTTGTATGAATAGAATAGTTCGTTTTTGCAAGCAATCGTTTAACGTTCCATTTTTCAAGCAACGGATTGCTTTCTTTCTCTCGAAGTCTCTGGTATTCTTGTACAATATATAATTGGAAAATAGGACTTATCCACATTCCAAAATTAAACGCAATGTCCTTATGTGCATATGTACCTCCGTATCTTCCAGCTTTAGCAAAAATGCCAATAGCGTTAGTCCTATTGCACAATTCTTTTACACTTATTTTGAAATTGTTTAATCCAGCCTTTGATTTAATTATGGCGAATTCGCCATAATTAAAATTGGGGTTGTGTAGTTGCTCCCATGCTCCTATATATTCAAGTGTGTTTCTATTGCGAAGCCAATCAGTAACAAAGAAATCTCCTTCTTTTGACCTTATCATATCTGTAATACAAATGTAGTCATTATCACGTTCCTGTAACATCACAGAGATTTCATTCCCTTGTACTACTATTTTTCTTGTTTTAGTCATAATCGTTTTTTTTGTTTATGTAATTTACAATGTACCTCTCGCATCAACTGCAAAGGTGTATACGTATTTCATAGCTTTTTTAATTATGGCGAAATCGTCAATTATAGACTTTAACTTCCTTATTCTTAATCTCCCAGCCTTATAGAGTAAACTATCCTATACAAGCGGATAACCTTTGTCTTGGCTATTTTCTGCGTCTCAAAGGAACTATTTTCGTTGATTATCCTGCATTCATAGTAATCCCCCCTGTCATATATTCTTCGCAGGAGAAAACCAAAATCGTTGGTATCTATTATCATGGAAGCACCTTGTATGATGTCAGAGCCGCGCTCCGTATGGGCAAGTGCGAGTACGTCGCCCTCCTTATATAGCGGCTTCATTGCGTCTTGCCTTACCATATAATAGAAATCAAAATTATTATAAGGAGGAATGGCGGTCATGCTGTCAAGCTGCATTGTATGGCCGTCAGTATTTAGAATCTTGTATACGTCAGTGTTAGGCTGCGAGGTCAGGTATTTAGGAACTATTGGTTTAGAGTGACTGTCTGTGCTTTTTTGCGCTTGTGCGTTCGCTATAATTGTATTATTTCCTGTGTTGCAGTTGCCTACAATATTGTTGTTGCCAGTGATGTTCTGTGATGACGCCTGGCGAAGCATCTCGCCCTCGCCTGTCAGCAACCATGACATATTGAGGTCTGGGAATGCAGATTGGATTTGTTTTTGTTTCGCAGGTGTGATGTTCAGTTTAATGTTACTTACGTATCCATTAGACGCGCCAATTAAAATTTCAAATTTTCTCACTGATAGCCCCTTGTGTGCTATGTAGTATTCTAATCTATCTCTTACCATGGTTATGCCAAATTAGTATTTATTACTATATAATATGTAACATCAATATTGCAGAACTGCGCACACATGCTTAAAATATCATAACCTGTAGTATTTTCTACTATTATGATTTGGCATTCTGTAGTACTGCATACTATCTTTGCACTCGTAACGAAACAAGTAACGACAAATGTTTGCCACAAAGGTACAAACAAACTTGTTATGTTGCAAGTGGTATTTGACTTATTGAACAAAGAAAAGAGAAGAGAAACTCTATAAAACGATGGCACATTAGGTAATGGCCGCAAGGTCAGGGCTTTGCAATAGTGCTGGGGTTCGATGCCCCGTGTGCCACTAATATTAACTAAACCTCTAAGAACATGACAGATTTAGAGAAATATATCACCGAGTGTATTGAAAGAAATGAAGATTACCAATCCGATTATAGCGGCTGTGTCGAAGCTGAATACGGCAACATATACATAAGTTGCCACTTCAGTATTCAGAGCGAAGGCTACTACGAAGATGACTACTTCAACGGAACTGGTGCTTTCGTGGAGACGTATTACTACTTTTGTATCGATGATATAACCGTCTACGACGGAAACGACAACGAAATAAGCGTGGACATAGAAGCTATTGAGGACTATATCAATAAAGAACACTGACTTTATAAATCACACTAAAACAACGATTATGACAAAAGAACAAACCGAACAAATCAAAGAACTCGAACTACGAGTGCTCGAGGATTACAAAGAAATGGAAGGCTTCTTTGCCGACGTGAACAGACTCACGATTGACGGCAAGCCTACGCAAGAGTCTGAATTAGCAAAAGACGCATTGGACAAATTGGAAGATGCCTATATTGCTATTCAGAAACTCAGAAGCACATTCGGTGACAACTACTATCTGAACCTGTCTGCCGAAGAAAAAAAACAGATTAGGAAGAACAAGGCAAAAATGAAAGTTAAGGTGGCTCGTGGAGTTGCCAACCAAATTGCAAATCAGTTTGGCTGCTCTAAATCAAAGGTTTGTGCGGCACTGCACTTCCAAAGTAACAGCGCAATCTCCAAGGAAATTCGGGAAGCCGCATTGAAATACTACAACGGAAGAATAATAAGGGCTGAAAGCTTTTTGAAATAATCATAAGAGGGGCGTCATCGTGCAAAGCGTTGCATGAGAAATAAAGCTGCAATCTGTACACTGTTTGTTTTCCATACGCCCCTCTCATTCTGGTGATAGCAGGTTAAATGGATAGGCCGAATATCCTTGTCGGGCATTAGCGAGTTCGATTCTCGCCACCAGAACAATAAAAAATAAATATTATGAAATGGTTATGCTTTTCGCTCATAGTAGTGCTTGACTTCATAGCTTGCACAATGATGAGCGTGTCCGCAGGACACAGTAGTTTTACAATTTACGACCTTATACCTTTTTGTGGTATTTCGCTCTTTTTAGCCACCGCTGTTATGGCGGTGTGCTTATATCAAACAGGAATGCTCCCGAATACTATACAAAAACTAATAAAGAAATCTCTTGAAGATTGCTGACATGGACAAAAAACAAACAGACAAGGTAAAAACAATAATGCGGAAAGCTTACGAAGTCTACAATGAAATAGACGCATTGGTAGACGCTATGAAGGGCTATTCTGACTATGAGGAAGTTGAAGAACTGAAATCTGCACGCGACACAGCTTGCGATGTTGTAGACGCTCTACAATACATACAAGAGAACTATGGCGAAAACGATTATAGGTAACATATACTGAGTTCTTTAAGGTTATGGGCAATTAACCCAGTCGCGAGATTGCACGCCCTTTGTTTTTAGTGTGACAGGCCGCTACTATGCGGCCTCACAAGCAGGTGATAGGCCGTTAATCGGATAGACGGCAAAAGATAGTACATTGAACTCGCTACCATTATGATGCTGGATAGCCCTTGGTAGCGCGTTCTTTTTTTGCGAAACGTTAGGACATTAGCTGGTTCGACTCCAGCCACCTGCGCCAAATAAAAGAAAGAGAAACAAAATAGAAAAATAAATCATGGAAAAGAAAGATGCAAAACCAATGACCTTTATTGAAAAGGTCGTATCTGTGCAACGAGATTTGAAAGCCCCCAAGGGACAATATAACAAGTTCGGCAAATACCGATACCGTTCTGCCGAGGATATTCTGAATTCGGTAAAACCTCTCCTTGCGAGTGTGGGCCTTGTGCTGACGCTCGAAGATGAAGTCTGCCTGATAGGTGCAAGATATTACATAAAGGCAACCGCAGTGCTGACAGACGGCACACAAAACCTGGTAAAGAGTGCCTATGCGCGCGAGGACGAACAGCACAAGGGCAGCGATGGCGCGCAAATCACAGGCGCGGCAAGCTCATACGCACGAAAGTACGCCCTTAACGGGCTGTTCTGCATTGACGACACCAAGGACGCAGACGCAACAAATGACGGCACGGCACAAGCCAACAACAACCAACATGAGGAGCGCGTGCAGCTGGCAATCCAAGAGGTTGACAATGCAAAGAGCCGAAAGTCACTCACGGACATTTGGAATAATTATTCTGACTTGCAGTCTGACGCACGCTTCTCACAAGCGGTTGCAAATGCAAGTAAAAACTACCCCAAGCTATGATACTGAAATATTCAAGAGTTGACTACGACCCCGTTAGCCACACCTACACACTGGACGGGAAACAATTAAGTGGCATTACGGGCGTAATCAGGAACAAGTTGTTCCCGTCCTATTACAAGGACGTTCCAAAGGTCGTGTTGAACAAAGCCGCAGAACGCGGCAACCGCATACACACTGCAATAGAGCTATTTGACACGTGCGACATTCCAACCGAAGATTGCGATGAGCTAAAAGGCTACATTAAAGAAATCTTCTCACACGACTTTATTGGCCGACACATGGCAAGCGAATATGTGGTGAGCGACAATGAAAAGTATGCCAGTGCCATTGACAAGGTTTATGCCGACGGCATGGGCGGCGTGATATTGGCAGACATCAAGACAACTTACAAACTTAACACGGATTATGTGTCGTGGCAGCTGTCTGTGTATGCCTATTTCTTCAGTATGCTCAACCCTGGCATTCCTGTAAGCGGTGCTTATGCCATCTGGCTAAGACATGACAAACATAAGGTTGTGGAAGTTCCGCTGCGCCCTGTGGAAGATGTGCTCAAATTGTTATATGGAGGCGAAGCACCCAAAACTGATTGTGGCTTCGGTGAGCTGTCTTTTACAGAGGATTACTTGCTTCAGTTAAAGAACGAAGCAGAAGAAGCCACAGCAAAGTACGAGCAAGCAAAGCAAGAGGCTCTTGCACTGCTCACGAAGAAAGGAATGAAGAATATACGCGGCTCGCACCTGATGATAACACGAAGGGCTGACAGCGAGCGCAAAACATTCGACACCAAGAAGTTTAATACCGACCACCCAGAGCTATATGCGGAATATCTTAAAACCGCCATAACGAAAGGTGGCATAACAGTCAAGGCAATATGACACAGACATTTGTAAGCATTCCGCTGGAGGATTGGCAACGCATGGTGTCAATACTTGAAAAACTGGAAGAACGCTTGAAGCCAGAAGATAAGTGGATAGGCACGAAAGAGGCTTGTGATATGCTTGGCATCACACCAAACACATGGATAAACTACCGAAAGAAATTCAAAGTGAAGTGTTCGCAGGTAGGGCGCAATGTGTTGGTGTTGAAGTCTGACGTTGAGCGACTGCTAAGAAAAAGAGAACTATGAACGTATAAAAACAGCACCTCGCCCATTCCCATAAGATTTTAGTTTGGCGACAATTTCTTTCGGGTGGGGTGCTTCCTTAATAAACCTACAATTATGAACCAATGCTTTTTTATCGGCAACCTCGTTGCCAACGCCGCGCAGAAGAATGCTAACGGCAACTTCTTTATCACTTTCACCATTGCAGTGAACAGAAAGTACAAGGACAAGGAAACCGTCCTGTTCGTGGAGTGCATTAAAAATGGTGATAACGCAAATCTCCTCCCATACTTGCAGAAAGGCAAAAAGGTGGCCGTCTGCGGCAGAGTGTCGTGCCATGCCTACACCGACAACCAGGGCCAGCCGCGCGCATATCTTGACTTATCTGTTTTCGAGCTTGAACTTGTAAGCAGTTCAAACACAACACAAGCACCGCAGCAAATGGCAGTCCAGGCACAAACGCCAAGCAATCCGTTCCCTACGAGCCAGCAAAGTGACGGGCTCCCATTCTGATGAAGTACGATTGATGAAGTACGATGTAAGCAACCCATTGCATAGGGAACAGGCGAGGGAGCGACTTGAAGCATTGCTCAGCAAGGAGCATGGCACCATAGAATTGTCGGAGGTCAAACCACAGCGCAGTATCAAGCAAAACAAGTACCTGCACTTGCTGTTAGGATTTTTCGCTTCCGAATATGGTGAAACAATAGACTACGTAAAAGAGCAATACTTCAAGCTCGCTGCCAACCGTTCAATATTCGTGAGAGAACGAGATGACAAGTTGGCTGGCCGCGTTTCCTACCTGCGCTCCACACTCGACCTTGACAAGGGGGAAATGCAGATAGCAATAGAACGTTTCCGTAATTGGTCAAGCATTAACGCAGGCATTTACCTCCCATCGGCAGACGAGCACCGACTGCTTGAACTTGCAGAAATAGAAATAAGCAGAAACAAGAATTTCCTATGAACGAGATACAAATTTTCAACAGCCCACAATTTGGCGAGATACGCACCGCAACTGACGACAACAACGAGCCTTTGTTCTGTGCAGCTGATGTGTGCAAGGCTCTCGGATATGCAAAACCACAAAACGCTGTATCACAACACGTTGATGCACCCGATGCCCTGAAACGGGGCACCCCTACACAAGGCGGCATTCAACAAATGACTTTCGTCAACGAGAGCGGACTTTACTCCCTCATCTTCGGCAGTAAGTTGGAGAACGCAAAACAGTTCAAACGCTGGGTTACAAGCGAAGTCCTACCAGAAATCCGCAAAAAAAACGAATTGTTATGATACAAAGCTTTATGTATAACGGCACTCCTATTTCATTCAATAGTGACAAAGGAGTAATGGTTAATGCAACCGAAATGGCTAAGGCTTTTGGCAAGCGACCTTCAAAATGGTTAGAGCTACCATCAACACAAGAATTTCTCTCGGAATTGGGAGCTATCCGAAAATCGGACAGGTTGGTAAGTACCATAAATGGAGTTGGAACATGGTTTCATGAAGATGTGGCCTTGGAATTTGCGAGATGGCTGTCACCAACTTTCTCAATTTGGTGCAATGACCGAATAAAGGAATTGTTGCAACATGGTGTATCAACGGTGCGTAATGATGACGAAGCAATAGCTTATGCTATGAACGTGCTTTCAGAACGGCTTAAAGCTTCACAAGAAAGAGAAAAGCAACTCGCCAGCACCAACGAAAACCAACGCATACAATTAGGCATTCAGGACGCAGAGATTAGAAAAGCTGCTCCAAAGGTGGATTATTACGACAAGGTGTTGCAGTCCAACTGCACCATGACAACCACTCAAATTGCCAACGGACTCGGAATGCCATGCCACAGGCTTAACAAGCTGCTGCGAGATGCTGGCATTCAGTACAAGCAAAGCGGACAGTGGTTGCTGCGCTCGCCATACACCGACTTCGGACTGCACGCAGTACGCACACAAACCTACACTCATGCCGATGGCTCAATAGGCACAAGCCAGTACACCGTATGGAACGAACGAGGTAAACGCTTCATCTCGGCACTTGTTGACAACAACTGGAACGTAAAACAAGCAATCAAAGTATTAAGCGATTTTTAGTATGAATTTTATTGACAAAATATTTATTCTGTTCCGAGAGCGGAGAGCGCAAAGCAAGGCCAAGCAGTCCGAAATGCTGTGCGGCCAACTCTCTGAACGCATTCAGGTAAAGGAGTTCCAAGGACGTATGTACATAGCGGTTGATGGTGTCCCAATGATTGACACGGAGGACCTGCGGACTGGAGTGGTAGACGAACTTGCCGAAATACGCAACACCATCATAAAATACAAAATGCGTTGATATGCCATACTACATCAAGAAAGAAAGCGTGAAAAAGAAACCACGCAAGAGCGGAACACGCACACTCATCAACAAACTTGACAAGATTTTCAGCCTCTACATAAGGTTGAGGGATAGCAAGCCATTTGGCTACAAGGCTTTCAAGTGCATATCATGCGGACAAATAAAGCCTTTCGCCAAGGCAGACTGCGGCCACTACTACTCACGCTCCAAAATGTCCACAAGGTACGACGAGGATAATTGTCATAGCGAATGCAATTTTTGCAACAGATTCAAATCAGACCATCTGGACGGTTACAGAGAGAACTTGATACGCAAGATAGGCCAAAGCAGATTCGACTTGTTGCGGTCACACTCCAACCAAGTTAAGAAGTGGTCAGAGTTCGAGTTGCAGCAACTAATCAAGTACTACTCGGCACTTGTTGACAAAATGTTAGAAGAAAAATGAAACTATACCAGACACCGACAGAAAAGAAACGACAAAGGGAACATTCCAAGATATTCAGATTGTACTGCAAGCTGCAAGACAGCACAGATTTGTCGAACAATCAGATATACAGCCACATTGCGTTTAAGCTTGGCTATTCGGTCAGCGGTGTGCGCAAAGTGGTCACACGCATCAAAACCGAAAGACAATGTGCAATGGATGGATAAAGCTACACCGAAAAATTGTTGATTGGGAATGGTTCACTTGTTCTGCCACATTTCACCTGTTTATCTACCTGTTGTTAAAGGCAAGCAGAGAAGATAAACGGTGGAAAGGAATGGTTATAAAAAAGGGGCAGTTAGTCATATCAAGAGCTACGGCGTGCAAAGAAACTGGTCTAACAGCGCAACAATACCGCACCTCAATGGAAAGACTAAAATCAACCAACGAAATAACCAGCCAAGCAACCAACAGATTTACACTCATAACTATCTGTAAATACGAGAGTTACCAACTTACGGAAGATATAGAGCAACCAGCAAAACAACCAACGAAACAACCAGCAAACAACCAACGAGCAACCAACAAACAACCACATCTAAAGAATATAAGAAATAAAGAAAATAAGAATAACAAAGAATCTATACTCACTAACGTTCGTATAGATGAGAAAGCTACGGACGCTCCTGTCGTCGCTACAACCACAACAGACGATATGGAACTTCGGAAAGAAAAATTTTATCAGTCTTTAGTGCCTTACGTCGCAAAGTATGGCAAGGACATGGTTCGGGCTTTCTACGACTATTGGACGGAAAAAACGTATGGAGGACGAAAAATGCGGTTCGAGAAACAACAAGCATTTGAAATTTCAAAACGTCTTGCCACATGGCAGAAACATGATTTAAGCTATGCAAACAGAGATAACACAAGAATTGGTCAGTCGGGCAGCACTCGCGCAGAGCGAGATGCAGAGTTCCTTGCCCATGTCAGAGAAAAAATGTCGCGCACTGACGAAGACGCAAGCGACATACCTTTTGCGCTACGCGACTGCTGAGAACGTGATAGCATCATTTTCGCCAGACAAGCAAGTGAATTTTGCACGCTATCCGCAGAAATGCCTCGTTGGTAACTGCCCCACACTAGTTGATGTCCGCTGCATCTGGGGCGGACGGTTCGCAGAGTTGTGGCTGGAGTGCCAGCTGAAAGACCTCTCGGAGTATGCAGGAGCAAAAGAGAAACCCGACACGCTGCAAATCGAGGAAACTGCAAGGGTCATAGCAGGCGAGTTCTACTACCTCAAACTTTCAGAGTTCATGTTGTTCTTCGCCCATTTCAAGGCTGGGCGGTATGGCAAGTTCTACGGCAGCGTCGACCCACTCGTGATAACAGAAGCCTTGCAAAAGTTCAAACTATGGAGGTTCGATGCCCTGAACAGAGTGCATGAGGCGGCAGAACGGGAAAAGCGGAACGCGAAACCAGCAAACGACCCAGATTGCTGCACATGGGCAGAATGGCAAGAACTGCGGTGGTTGTTCAACATGGGCTACGAACGCGGAAAGGACGGGAAAATCAAATGAGGAAAGTCTTGGTCTATTGGACTTGCAACCGCATTGCAAAACGCAAAATCCAAAAACGTTTCAAACTCATTGAGCATACTTCTGTCAATGGAGAAACAGAATGCACGGTACCTGACGCAGATTGGGAGCTATTCAAGGAGACATCAAAACGCGGATTTTTCAAAATTCGGCACAAAACATAGAAGATGACATCGTTTCGTACGTCAAAACAACCTTGGAATGGTTATTTATCTTCGTTCTGACGGCATTTCATACGTAAATCGTATAAGTTATCACACAAAGACAAAATAAAGCCTTAAACGCAAAATTTAGAAAATGACAAAACAACCAATAAACCCCATCACATCACAAATATCTAATCCTTTCTTCGGCAAAAGTCTGAAAAGACGCATTGGCTCACCTCTCTACACAACCTACAAGAATGGCATTAACGAGCTGGAGGAGCGCGACAGACGATGCCGAGAAGAACCGACAAGCAAGGAGAGCCGCATATTTGGTGATGTGTTTTACCTCAACATGATGCGCAAGGAACTTGCTAACGAGAAGCTGCGCAGTGCGCTGTGTACTATCAGCCAAAGCAAGTACTACCGACACGACATTAAGAAGAGCGTGAAGGAACTTCAGATTAAGATAGCAAGGTGGGATAGTGATATAGCTCGCTGCATAGCTACCGACAGCTTGATTGACATGTATGACGGCCTTGCAGAGTGGACCAGCCAACACTTTGAACACTTGTGGCAACCGTTCTATTACTCGGTGATGCAGGTGCTTACACGGAATGGCGTTAAGGACGCTCCCGTGATGGCGGCTCTTGAATGTGCGCTGCCTTTGTATGAGTATGCCAACGGCCGATTGCTGATGGACATTGCACAGACAGCAATGGACTGCCCTGCCACAAAGTTGCTTGGCGTGATGGTGGAGGAGGATATTTACCGCATGACGGACAAGCTCCGCACACGGTTGGCTGGCATTGTGACTGGCAAGGACGAGGAGATTGACCTTAATGCCGACAACAACGTCAACACAGCTGGCGTCAATCTGCTTAACGCATTGAGCAACACGGAGCAGATGAAGGGCTGGCTACAAGATTACTTTGAATATCGCGATAGTAAGAAATAAATTGACAAACAACATGACGATAGAAGAAAGAGTACTGCACTACACAAGACGTAATTCCTACGGGAGATTGATATTCCCTCATTGCGTGAGAGCGCACATTGACGAGATTATGCTCTATGCTCCTTGGGCGATAAGCGCAACAGAATTGAATAACATTAAGAGAGGTATTATGCGATGAATAAGCCAGTGTGCAAGAACTGCAAATACTATGTGTGGAAAACGAACTTGCTCTATCTGCCAGACGGATATTATTGCAAGTATGCCTTCAAACCTTATGCTCACAAGTGGGGCAACTGCATTGATGATTGCGAACACAACGACAAGATAATACGCGAACGCAATAGCACATATACATGGCCGTTGCAAAAAATGCAATAGTCGAGGTCATAACACAATGTACGAAGCAAAAAGTTGGCATCAGTTGCAATGCAACACACTGATGCACTTTTCTGAGAATTGATAAAAAAACAACAATCACAGTTGCCAGAATAAGTGGCGACAACAACAAAAACAAATAAAGAAATGGAAACAAACATTGGGAAAAAAGTAATTATCCGTGGCGACCGCAGCGGAGTAGAGTTCGGAACACTTGTAGCACACAACGGCCAAGAGGTTACGCTTCACAATGCTCGTCGCATCTGGTATTGGGACGGAGCGGATTCTCTCTCTCAGCTTGCAGTAGATGGTACGTCCAACCCAAGTGAATGCAAGTTCACTGTCGCGGTAGAGAGTATTACCATACTTGACGCAATAGAGATAATTCCTTGCACTGACAAAGCGATAGAATCAATAGAAGGAGTACCAGCATGGAAACTTTAGAAACGCGCATTAAAACATTTTTGAGTACAACCTCTGTTTTTGTCGATGGCAATGGTTATGGCGGCGGCGGTGGCTCTGGCGGCGGCTGTAGCTATGGCGATGGCTCTGGAGCTGGCTTTGGCTCTGGTGGTGGCGATGGCTACAGCAATGGCTCTGGCAATGGCTTTGGCGATGGCTATGGCAATGGCTCTGGCAATTGCTTTGGAGACGGCTATGGCTGTGGTGTTGGCGGTTGTGGCGGCTCTTACTCTGGCAAAGGCGTAAAGGAACTGAATGGAGACAATGTCTATCTCATAGATTGTATACAAACCATTATAAAATCAGTTCACGGCAACATTGCACAAGGTTTTATCTTAAAAAGCGACCTTACTTTGCAGCCTTGCTACATTGTCAAGGAACAAAATTATTTCGCTCATGGCGACACCTTGCACGATGCTTTCACATCTCTGCAAGAAAAGCTCTATGACGATAGCACAGAAGAAGAGCGAATAGAGGCGTTTGTGAAGAAATTTCCCGACTACGACACGCCTTATCCCAACCGCGACCTTTTCGCTTATCACCACGTCCTTACTGGCTCATGCCGCATGGGGAGAGAGAGCTTTTGCAAGGATAAGGGCATAAACCTTGATGGCAGCACCACAGTCCGCGATTTCGTATCTCTGACAAAGGATAGCTATGGCTCAGAAACTATTCGTAGGCTACCGCAGGCTTATGGAGTGAACGAGCAAAACGAATGACAGAATATGACGGAAAAAGAAAAGATTAAAATGCTGCTCAAAATGCGCAACCAGATTGCGAGCATGGGCATGGACTACAAGTGCAGCTGCACGTTCGTTGAGAACAGGCTGACAGACCCGAATGTCGCAAAGACGTTTGATGCGCTGAGAGAGGCACTGGAGAACCAGTTACGTAAACAATTCAAATTTAATATATAGCTATATGGAGAAATACAGATTAACTGATGAGACCATAGACTTTTGCGATGCAACGTTATATAGAATCGAAGCTCTTAGGGACTTTGGTTCTATAAAAGCTGGTGACAAAGGTGGATTTGTGCAATCATATCATAATCTATCACAAGAAGAAGATTGCTGGATTCATGGCGAAGCTAAAGTCTTTGGCAACGCTAAAGTCTATGGTAACGCTTCTGTCTATGGTAAAGCTTCTGTCTAT